>ERZ761590.75-NODE-75-length-21082-cov-11.934560_pt1 | contig 21082 bp, 36 predicted proteins | sample MGYA00511880_ERZ761590 | MGnify/ENA primary metagenome ERZ761590 (study PRJEB28899, sample SAMN03785555) | bioreactor sludge metagenome | biome: EBPR Sludge; feature: EBPR Bioreactor; material: 0.22µm filtered reactor supernatant | place: Saint Lucia: Queensland... | reverse complement strand
ACCTCGCGGGCGCCGACCTCGCGCGCGCCAACCTCGCGGGCGCCAACCTCGCGGGCGCCAACCTCGCGGGCGCCTACCTCGCGGGCGCCAACCTCGCGGGCGCCAACCTCGCGGGCGCCAACCTCGCGGGCGCCAAGTGGCGCGATGGCGTAGTCATCAGCAAGACGCCCATTCAACTCTACGGCCTGCATTGGGTCGTCACCATCCTCGACGCTCACATGCAGATCGGCTGCGAGTTGCACTCGCTCGCTGAGTGGGCCGCTTTTGACGATGCGCGGATTGTGGCGATGGATGGCCGCGACGCGCTGCGCTTCTGGCGCGATCACAAGGAGGCGCTGCTGTCGCTGGCGCGGTCGTGTAGTCGGTCGTTTGATCCGGTGGAGGCGAAGTAATGCGCCCCTCTCCCCTCATCTGGTGCGCGGTCTATGGCTGCGCTGTGGTGACGATTCTTGTGGAGGTGATGCGATGACATTCAAAGTGCCAGAGCAATACCGTGTGCGAACCGGGCGCTTGGGATCTGACAAGAGCTTTGGATGCAATGGCGCCTTCTTCATCCCGCAAGTCGTGCGCGGCGAGTCCATGCCGCTCAAGGTCATCTGCAGTGACGGAGAAGGGTGGGAGCACGTCAGCGTGAGCCTGCCGCATCGCTGCCCGACGTGGGTGGAAATGTGCCGCGTCGTCGCCCTGTTTTGGGATGAGGGCGACTGCGTGATGCAGCTGCACCCTCCTCGCAAGGACTGGATCAGCAATCACCCGTACTGCCTGCACCTGTGGCGACCTGTTGGCGCAGTCATCCCGTTGCCTCCGTCGTGGATGGTCGGCTATCAGGGTCTCGGCGAAGTGTCGAAAGCGGAGTTGGCCAAATGACCGACCTCGCTTACGAACAGCGAAGCGGCCCGCGCATGCTTACCTGGGCCATGGTCTACAGCACCGCCATCGTGGTGGTCACCCTGTCGGTGGTGCTGTGGTGAGCCCCGCCCGCCCCGCCTGCACCGGCGGATCCTGCAAGCAAGGCCGTCGCCAGTGCGAGACGCCCGAAGCGTGCCAGGTCGCCGAGCGAGCCGAAGAACGCGCCGACGCCGGGGCCTATTTCCTCGCCGTCGTCATCCTGGCTGTGCTGTCTGCGGTCATCTACATGCACCTGTGGAGGCTGTGATGCATACAACACTCAACAAGATCCGCGCGCACGGTCCCTGCCGCTCAGGCTGGGAAAAACTCCTGCGCAATCTCGGCAAGACGAAGGCCGACGACGAACCGCTGGCGATCACGACCATTCTGGACAGCAACGGTCTGGACGATGCGCTGTGGTGCCTGTGTGCAGTTGACGGCCACCGGCGCGAAATGCGGCTGTTTGCTGTGGACTGCGCGCGATCCGTGCAGCATCTGATGACTGACCCGCGCAGCGTGGCTGCACTTGACGTGGCGGAGCGGCACGCGGACGGCCATGCGACGGATGATGAATTGGCCGCTGCCAGGGACGCTGCCAGGGCCGCTGCCTGGGCCGCTGCCTGGGCCGCTGCCTGGGACGCTGCCAGGGCCGCTGCCTGGGACGCTGCCAGGGCCGCTGCCAGGGCCGCTGCCAGGGCCGCTGCCTGGGCCGCTGCCTGGGACGCTGCCAGGGCCGCTGCCAGGGCCGCTGCCTGGGACGCTGCCAGGGACGCTGCCAGGGCCGCTGCCAGGGACGCTGCCTGGGCCGCTGCCAGGGACGCTGCCAGGGCCGCTGCCTGGGCCGCTGCCAGGGACGCTGCCAGGGCCGCTGCCTGGGACGTGCAAGCCGACCTCCTGCGCATCATCTGCGCCGAAGTGGAGCAGCGTGATGCGTGACGCCATCCGCGCCTACAAGAGGCTCACCCCTCGCGCCGAACTGCCCAGCCCGACGGAAGACGCCCGCGCGTCGTTCTTGTCCGGATGGTGGGCTGGCATCGCCATCGGATTCATCAACGGCATCGGAGCGGCTGTCGTCGCGCGGGCCATTTTCTATTGAGAGACACCAACCATGACAACCGAAATTCTTGACTTGGCGCCGGTCGAACAATCCGAGCCGGCAACGCAAGAACGACTGCCAGCCCTGGCCGACAACTCGCCGATGGCGATGATGCTGACCGCGCAGCGCCAGGGCGCGAGCCTCGCAGACATCCGCGAAATGATGGCCATCCAGCGCGAGTACGAAGCCGACACCGCGCGCAAGGCCTACAACGAAGCAATGGCACTGTTCAGCGCGGAGGCCATCGAAATCATCAAGCGCAAGCAGGTGGACTTTTCCACCGCGAAGGGCCGCACACAGTACAAGCACGCGGAACTCTCCGACGTGGTTGACGCCGTGAAGCCGGTCCTTGCCAAGTACGGCTTCTCCTATCGCTGGGACACGAAGCAAACGCGCGACTGGCTAGACGTGACGTGCATCCTGAAGCACCGCCTGGGGCACTCGGAATCCTGCACGATGGGAAGCCCGCCCGACGAGAGCGGCGGCAAGAACTACATCCAGGCCTTCAAGTCCACCAAGACCTACTTGGAGCGCCAGACGCTGGAGGCCATCTGCGGCGTGACTGAGAAGGGAGAGGACGACGACGGGCGCGGCGGCGCGGCAGCGATCCCGCCCGAGTTGCTGCAGGCCGCTCGCAACGCAGCCATGGGCGGGTGGAAGTCCCTCGGCGCCTTCACCAAGAGCTGCACCGAAGCACAGCGCGAACTGCTGCGCCCCGAAAGCGATGCTCTTAAGGCCGCTGCCAAGGAAGTCGATGCGAAGGGGGTAAAGTCGTGATCCATCACAACCACCCCCAAGGCTCCGAACTTTGGCTGGCAGCTCGCCGCGCCTGCATCACGGGCTCTCGCTTCAAGGACTGCCGCGACTACAAGGCGCTCACCGCCGCGCAGAAGAAGGAGGGCCTCACGCGAGGCGAGCCCTCCACCAAGTTGCTGGGCTATGCCTACGACGTGGCCCGCGAACGTTGCGGCGGGCAGGCGCCGGCCAAGTTCCAGAACGCAGCCATGCGGATGGGCCAGGAACAGGAAGGCCCGGCCCGCGCAGCCTACGAAGCCCGCACCGGGAATCTGGTCGAGGAAGTCGGGTTCTTCACCACTGACGACCGCCTGTATGGCCTGAGCCCCGATGGCCTGATCGATGACGATGGCGTCCTCGAAATCAAGGCGATGGTGAGCAGCGACACCCTGTTCACGGCCATCGCCAACGGCGACATCAGCGAGTACATGGACCAATGCCTCGGCTATCTCTGGCTGCTGGGACGTCAGTGGGTTGACCTGGTGCTGTGGGCGCCCGACCTCGGGCACATGAAGATCCATCGCATCGACCGCCGCGACCACGAGAACGCCATCGAAGCGCTGGAGTCCGACCTCATCGCATTCGCCGCCCTGGTGGCGAAGTTCGAGGCGCAACTGCGCAGCGCGCTGGCGCCGGCCCCTGACGTTGCGCCCGCGGCCCCGCCCGCCGAGCGCATCGACCCCGCTGCCCTTCCCGAAAACATCTTCGCCTGACCACCCCATGACCACACTCACCGGACTTTTCACCCTCGGCCGCGATGCCGAGTTGCGCACCACCGCCGATTCCCAGCAGGTGGCATCCCTGGCCCTGGCCTACAACTACGGGCGCAAGGGGGCGGACGGCAAGACCCCCACGCAGTGGGTCGAGGCCGCGCTGTGGGGCGACCGCGCCGCGAAGTTGGCCGAGCACCTGACCAAGGGCCGGCAGATGTACGTGCAGGTGGATGACCTGCACGTCGAGACGTTCACGAAGCGCGACAACACCATGGGCGTCAAGCTGGTGGGCCGCGTGGGGCAGCTAGAATTTACGCGCGGGCAGGCGAGCGCGCCGCCGCCCCCGCCCCCGCCGCCGCCGCCAGCGCCCAAGACGACAGGCAGCGGATTCGACGACATGGACGACGACGTGCCTTTTTAAAAGGAGCGCACATGCACTGCCGCGCCTGCAAAACCGACAAGCCAGAAGCAGCGTTCTACGCTAGCAATCGGGCTTGCTGCAAAGAATGCGTGAAGGCCCGCGTCACCGCGCATCGCCTGGAGAACATCGACCGCATCCGTGCGTATGACCGGATGCGGGCGAGCCAGCCGCATCGCGTGGCGAACAACTTCAAGCAGTCGCAAGCATGGCGGCAGGAATATCCGAATCGTAGGCGCGCGCAAGGCTTGGTGCAACACGCCCTGCGCTCCGGGAGGCTCAATAAGCAACCGTGCTGGGTCTGTGGCGGCGATGCGGTCGCCCATCACCCTGACTACGACCGCCCACTGGATGTGGTCTGGCTCTGCCAGCCACACCACAAGCAAGCCCACGCCCTCGTCACCGAATGAATCGAGACACCATGACCGACACCACCGAACTGATCGACAAGGCCGAAGTCCGCGACGGCAAGGCCATCGTGGCGTACAGCCGCACGGAGCACGCCCTTGCCATCCTGCGGGACAAGTACAAGGGCGCCACCTACGACCTCACCACCACGGCTGGCGATAAGGCCGCCCGTGCGGCCCGCTTGGAACTCAAGACGCTGCGCACCGACCTGGAGAAGAAGCGCGCGGAATTGAAGGCGCCGGCCCTGCTGTTCGGCAAGACCATCGACTCCGAAGCCGCGCGCCTGACTGCCGAGATCCAGGCCCTCGAAACGCCCATCGACGCGCAGATCAAGGCCGACGAGAAGCGCCGCGAGGATGAGCGCATCGCCAAGGAACAGGCCGAGGCGGCGCGGCGCAAGGTCCACACGGACGGCATCGCCAAGATCGCGGGCTACGTCGAGCAGGCGGCCGACCTTCCGGCTGCGCGCATCGCAGCCGGTATCACGTACACCGTTGCCGCCCTGCGCGCGCTGCACGCAAAGGCCGTTGCCCGTGAAGAAGAAGCGGCCCGCCTGGATGCCGAGCGCATCGAGCAAGCCCGCATTGCCGCAGAGCAGGCGGAAACCGCGCGCAAGCTGAAGGAACAGCAGGACGAGCTGGACCGCCAGCGTGCCGAAGTGCAGCAGCGCGAAGAGCGCATCGCCGCCGAAGAGCGCGCGAAACTGGAGCGGGAAGCGCTGGAGCGTGCTGCCGCCGAACGCCTGCAGGCCGAGGCCGCCGCTGCCGCCGAACGCGCCGCGCAAGCCGCCGCAGCGTCGCCCACTCCCGCCCCCACCTACCCGCCCGCGCCGCCAGCCCAGGCCCTGACCACCGGCCCGGCCAACGTCGTGCCCATGCCCACGAAGGCGCCGGCCGACGACGGCGCGCGGATCAACCTGTCCGACATCAAGGACCGGCTGCACCCGATCCAGATCACGGCCGAAGGGCTGGCCTCGCTGGGGTTCCCGCATGTCGCGCAGGAGAGGGCTTCGAAGCAGTACCGGGCCGCCGACTTCCCGCGCATGTGCGATGCGCTGATCCAGCTCGTCGCCCGCGCCAGGGACGCCCGGAGGGCAGCATGACCCCCCTCCACTCCCGCCTTCGGGCGTCTGCGCAGGAATTGCGGCCATGCCCGTTCTGCGGTGGCGAGGCCAGCGCGGACGGACGCGTGACCTATGGCAATAACCACGAAGCCTGGTTTCCCGATGGAACCCGCGTGCTGAGCGCATTCTTCTGTAACTGCATTCAATGTGGAGTCACGAACAAGGGGCTTGTTGGGCACCAGACGCGCGAAAAGGCCATAGCAGCATGGAACCGCCGCATAGAAGCTGCGCAGGCGCTGGAGGCGAAGCCGGTGGCTTGGCGAGTGCGCGGCCATGTGTGTGGCAACTATGGTCCGTGGCGGTACTTTGACGGCCCCGAGCGGCCAGCCGTCAAAGCCCCGGACCGCTGCGACTTTGAGCCGCTGTACTCCGCCCCCTCTGCCCAGGTGGCGCAGGAAGGTGGGGGCTTGGCAAGCACGACCGACGAACTGCTCGAACCGCTGGAGGACATGGCCCGCCAGCACTGCCACACGAGCGCCAAGGGCGAGACGGACAGCGGCGCACTCAGCACGAATGCCCAGGTGCTGCGGCTGCTGGCGAAGGCCGGCCGCTTCCGCATCGACCGCGAGGCCGGGCGCATGGTCGTCGGCTACTGGCCGGAGAACGATCCGAAGCGTACCGCTGGCGTGGCACCGGCTGCACCGATGCAAGGTCTGGCCGCCTACTTGCGCGCCCAGGCGAGTGCGCTGGAGCGGAGCTACCTCAGTCCAAATGACGCCCCGCACGACAACATCGACACGCTGCGTCAATGGGCGCTCGAAGTGGATGGCGCCGCTGGCGTGCGGGAGGATGGCCGTGGCTGACGCGATTCCAGTCTTTATGAGCAGTCGGCGCACCGTGATGAGCGGCGAGGTTGTGACCTTCGCCACGCGGTTCGAGCCGTGGGATTCAGCCTTCGGCAAGACTTACCGGGCCGCTGGGCCATTCGATGTGTCGGCCAGCCGCGATGCGGTCATGGTGCATCACGCCGAATGCAAGAACAGGGAGGAATCCCTCGCGCTCGCCTTGGCCGTGACGCTGGCCGAACAGGTGCGAGCTGCGCTCGCGCCGCACCAGCGTGGCGGGCACCCGTCGCAATACCCGAGTGAGCCGACGCTGTGCGCGCCCGATGGCGTGAGGAGGGGTGAAATGGCTGCGCTATCTAGGCAACCTGTCGCGTGGCGGCGGGAATTCGACGGCGACGTTTCGGACCAAGGCCACTGGCTCTACACCGAAGACGAAGCGGACACGCAGGACGGATACTCGTGGCAGCCGCTCTTCCTCCAGCCGCCAACTGAAGAAGAGCTGCGCGCCGGGCTGGAACTTTTTAAGCGCATCGCCACCCGTGGCGTGGCAACGGATGGAGGGGGGAAGAATGGGTAACTACCCCAACGGAATCGCAGCGCGAGTCGCGCTGATATTGGCCCGCAACGGCTACCCAGCGGAGGTGCGCAATGGCTGACTTGGACCCGCGCACCGCGCTGGCCTATGCCAAGCGCATGAAGGACTACTGCGACAGCTTCAACGGCAGGGATTGGTCCACCGTGATGCTGCACGGCTCGCCCGACGAACAAAACCTCGCGCACGCGCTGGATAACCTAACCGAGTGCGCCGCCATGCTGATGAACATGGCGGGCCGTGTCGCCGATGGCGTGCGGGAGGATGGTCATGGCTGACGAGCGCAAGCCCCGGAGGGCCTTTCACTTTGTCGCTGACGTGCAAGCCGTCACCAGGGAAGCGGCGGCAAAGGCGCTGCGGCAGGCGGCCGATGCGGTCGAACGCGGCGTCTTGTGCGGCGGCGGCCTGGGGTTCGGCTATGACTACAGCATCGAACGCAGGCCTGCCGATGTTGGCGTGCTGGCGTCGGACAAGACGAAGGGGGGCGCGTGATGGCGAAGCGTGAAACGCATCAATTTGTCGGCACGCCGGTACAGATCGGCTCCGATGTGTTCATCCGGCTCTGCATACCCGTGATCCGCGAAGCGACTGCCAAGGCCAAGCCAACTGCCCAGCAGATGGGCCAACTTTACGCAGGATTCATCGGCGCCTGCGTCGGCTCGATGATCGCCGACGTGGGCAGGGAACAGGCCCTTGCGTGGGCGCGTCAGACGATCGACATGGTGGCTGGCACGGAATTCAACGATGTTGCAGAACCAGGGGGCATCCATGCGCGCAAAGGGCATTGATGGCGTGGCAACGGATGGAGGGGCGACGAATGGCTGACCTGTTCATGGTGTTCGATGTGGAATCCATCGGCCTGCACGGCGAGGGCTTCGCAGTGGGCTACGTGGTGATCGACAGAGGCGGCACCGTGCTTGAAGAGCGCACTTATGCATGCGACCCCGACACGGCAGCTGGGTTGCCAAAGGATCGGCGCTGGGTGGATGCCAACGTGCCCAGACTGGCGCATCCCGAGGCGAGCCATCCGACATCAACGCCCACCTCCGTGCGCGCGGAGTTCTGGTATCGCTGGCTGTACTGGAAAGAAATAGGCGCAGTGCTCGTAGCGGACTGCTGCTGGCCGGTTGAGGCGCGATTTCTCGCAGCCTGCGTGGAAGACTGCAGGCCGCAGCGCGACTGGGAAGGCCCCTACCCGCTGCACGACCTTGCATCTGTGATGCTGGCACTGGGCCGCGATCCGACCGCCACGCATGCGAGGCTACCGAATGAACTGCCCGCGCACCACCCGCTGCACGACGCTCGCCAGTCGGCGCGGCTCCTGCTGGAGGCGTTGAGCACCCGTGGCGTGACGGCAACAGTCAAGGAATCCTTGACTGCTGGCGCGCCGGAACCCCAAGCGTCTGAGCATTGCACCTGGATGCAGGACGGCGAGGCAGACGGAACGTGGTTCACAGATTGCGGGCACGCCTTCAACCTGGAAGCCGGGGCGCCCGCCGAGAACAAGATGAAGTTCTGCTGCTACTGCGGCAAGCCGACGCGCGCCCCTGGCGTGGAGGGAACGAAGAATGGCTGACCTGAAAACCTGCCCGTTCTGCGGCTCTGCTCCCGAGCTTCGCTCGTCGCACGGCTGGCACGCCGTCGGGTGCAACACCACGAAGTGTCCAGCCCACATCCACGCACTGGTGCATCGAAGTGAGGCCGAAGCCGTCACGGCCTGGAACACACGGGCTCCTGGCGTGGAAACGGGTGACGGAGGCCAGCATGATTGAGGTCTACAAGGCCACCACACCCTACGGCTCAACCTGCCACTTCGGCGTGGAGTCTGCCGCCCGCGCATGGGCCGGGACAAATGGGACGGTGGAGCGCATCGAACTGCGCGACCCGCCCGTGCTGACCGTCGTGCCAGCGGACGATTCGCCCAGATGGTCAAGGCTCGAAGAACTACGCGAGATGGCCCGGCAGTTTGTCTGCCACCCCGTCTCACGCGGCATCAGCGACTGCGAGGAAGCGGGCGAACTGATGACCGACGCCGCCGCCGAGATTGAGCGGCTGTGCCGGGTGCGCAACTGTCTGGCGGGAAGTTCCAAGACGCGGAACGCGCAGCTAACTCAGGCAGAACAGGTGCGCGCCGCCGCGCTGCTGGCCCTTGGCCTGCTGTGGATGACGGAGCGGCAAAGCGACAAGGTGCATCGGGCCTACATCACGTTGCGCGATGCGCTGGGCGGCAAGGAAGCCCTGCGCGAGGGCATCCAGGCGGCAATGGACGCGGGCCACGAAGCCGACCACCCGCATGGGGCCGACTGGTGGGCCGGGAAGAAGGACGCCCCTGGCGTGTCGGCGTCTGCACCATCAGTACCTCCATCGGAGAAGACATGAATGACCGCGAACTACTGGAACTGGCGGCTAGGGCTGCGGGGTACACGCTGATTGAGCATTACGCCGGGCTCCCGCTTATCGCAGCCGAACTCAACGCGGCGTGGAACCCTCTCACCGACGATGGCGATACGCTGCGGCTGGCGGTGACGTTGGGTTTGAGTGTTCACGTCAGCCTGCATGCGAAGGAAACGCACGTCTACGGCCCGCACAGCTTTGCCGGCGAAGTGCACAACGACGATACTTGCGCCGCCACCCGCCGAGCAATCGTGCGCGTTGCTGCTGAGATTGGGAAGGGGATGACATGACCGACGAACTGCCGCCGCTGCCGGAGCCCTCAAAGGGATTCGGCCTTGATGCCGCGATCGAACACTTGCAACGTATTCAGAAGATGGGCGGATCACGTCGTTGGCGTCTTGTCGTGCGCAAGTTCAATCCGGGCGGCATGTCAGGCCACGGCACCACCGAGGTGGACAGCATCGCCGCAGGCTTCGATTGGGAGGCTGGGCGCGTAGTCATCACGCCGGCCAAGCCAATGACCGAACTCACGCCCGAGGATGTGGAAGCCATCACCAAGAGCGTGCGCGCTGGCGGTAGTTGGCACGCCTACAAGTCGCAGGAGCAGTTGCGCGAGCGTGCGCTGAAAGCTGAGGCGCGAGTGGCCGAGCTGGAGATGCGGGCCGAAGCTGCCGCCGACCAACTCCGCGCCGCTGTACTGGCAGAGCGGGAACGGTGCGCGAAGGTGTGCGAGGCAGACCCGGACGCCGTGTTCTCGGCTATCTGGAAATCACTCGTCATCCCGGGTGAGTTTGACGCGATGGACGACACGGACAAGAACCGCTGGCGTGGCGTCATCATGCAGGCGATCGGACTCACTTCAGAGAAGTGCGCCGCCGCCATCCGGGGAGTGAAGACGTGACCAAACTCACATGGAAGCAAAGGGCGCTGTACGAGCGCATGAGCGACATCAGCGAAGAATGTTACGCCGCTGGCTGGATGACCGGCAACGAGTACACGCTATGGGAGATGGTCGCCAACCCGGACGCCTCGCGCAACTACGGAATGTCCAGTGTCAGCGAAAGCGACTTGTCCGAGTTGCGCGAAATCTCCACCGAAATCGGCGGCTGGATTCGCTGGGTTGATGATGACGATGACCCGGACCTTCCTTCTGAGGAATGGGGGCCAGTCTTCACGCCGATGGCAGAGTGGGTGCCTCTGTTCAACAAGCGCATGGCGGAATTGGACGAGATGCGCGCGAAGTACACGAAGGACGCATCGTGACCACATCGGAAGAACTGCGGGAGTGGGCGACGGCAGAAAAGCTAAAGCCCGTTGGCGGGCTATCTGACGAAGCATGGGAAGCGATCTGCGGGATGAAAACGGCGCAAGAACTCACGATTTTTTGCGCGCCTGACGACCACCGCCGCACCTTCGCCCTTCTCGTCGCCTGTGCGCTGGAGGATGAATGATGGAGCACAGACTAGGCGCCATCTGCACCCACGGCCAACTAGCCCGCCAGTGCGAACTGTGCGACAAGGACCGCGAGATAGAGCGACTGCGATCCACCCTTGACTGCCGAACCTGCATGCACTTTGTGGGACTTGGCGACCCGTGCAGATCCGTCTTCAAGTGCATCGATGCGAAACAGTACGTGGCCAGTACGCCCGTGCAGATGTGGAGGAAACAATGAGCGGCGGAAGCATGAACTACCTGTTCTCAAAACTGGAGTACGAAGCCGACTTCGAGACAGACACGCCGGAGCGCATTGCATTCGCCGAGCATCTGAAGCTCGTCGCCAAGGCCCTGCACGATATCGAATGGGTGGACTCGTGCGACTACGGGGTGGGCGACGAGAACGAGGCCATCCGCGCATGCCTTGCCGGTGGCGCCAAGCTGCGCGCCGCAGCCGAAGAAGCCCGCCGCGTGCTGTCTATGCCGCTGTTGATGAAGGGCGATGCGCCTGTTGCGAAGGCACTCAAGATGCTGGACGAGGCGCTGGGCAAGCAAGACGAGGAAAGGACATGATGGAACGCCTTCAATACCCGCTTAACCACGAGTGGCATGCCGCCGTGAACCAGCATCAGGACGCACAGTGCAAGGCCGGCAAGTCATGGGGCGATGCCAGATTCATGTACGACGCCAAGACTATGGCAGACGAGGTGCCGCGCATGGTGATGCTGTTTCGACAGGAGCGAATGAGCGCGCTGCCAGCGGCGCACCAACAGTGCAGCATGCAGGCGCCGGTTCCGGTGAAGAACAACCACCTGACATGCTGCAAGGGCGTCAAGACGCGCGAGTGCCCGCACCTTCTGGCGCTGGAGACGATCAAGCGATGCACGCCGGATGACATCGACACGGCCAAGGCGTGGACCTGCGCGGCGCACATCGTCAGCACTGGCGGCGACTTCATGGGCGAAGGGTTCCTGCTGCGCGTCGATGATCGGATGTACTGGGACAACGTGTATGACAGCCTGTCGCACGGAGGGAGCGATGAGTGAAGCTGCAACCATCGATCGCAACCCGATCCCGCTGCATGAGCGAATCGCGGTCAAGGCGAAAGAAGCCGCCGCACTGATGTCGTGCTCGCGGTCTACATTCTTCGCACGGGTCAAGGCGGGGATCTACCCTAAGCCTGGGCCAGATGGCCAATGGGGTGTGCGGGCGCTGCTGGCGCTGCATCCGATGCATCAAAGGAAGACGCAGTGAGCATGGATGCACCCAATGGCGTGGCGAGCACGTCTACCAATTTGAAAGGATGACCATGAGGTACCACGATGACAAAGAAGCGAGGCGATTAAACGCCGAGCTATGGATGCTTGACCTGCTCAAGCTCAATCCTGGATACGTGTCCTGGGGTCCGCACGAGGACTACATGTGGAAGGAGGGCGACGGCTGGGATTCGCGGAAGACGTTTGCCAGTTGGGCCGAGTTTGGGCCGTGGAAGTTGGACGACTTGAACGAGTGCGTGAACTTCTATTTCTCGGTTGAGCGAGCATCCGAGGATTGCAAGACATGCGGAGGCTCTGGCCACCACCCAGACGCGCAGTGGATCACGGACTCGTGGTACAGCCATTCTTCACCCTTCAAGCGGCAGACGTTCGGTGAACTGCAGGCCGAGGCTGTGATGGCTCGCTTCGGTTCGTCGCCGCGTCGGTTGCACGGCCATGGCACCTATCCAAGTGACGAGGTGCTAGCGAAGTACGGCCAACCTTTCCGGGAGTTCTGCGAGCGTATGCGGGTGCGCTGGCATTGGGACGACGACATCACACAGGACGAGGTGCAAGCCCTTATCGACAGCAATCGTTTGCTCGACATCACCCACGACTGGAAACAGGGAGAGGGCTGGAAGCCAAGGCGGCCCGCCGCCATTCCCACCGCCGACGAAGTCAACGCATGGGCGCGCGGCAAGGGCCTCGGCCACGATTCCATCAACGCGTGGATTTGCCAGAAACGGCGCTGCGAGCGCCTTGGCGTGCCGTACCAGTGCCCGACTTGCGAAGGCCTCGGCTCCGTTTTCACCGCCCCCGGCGCGCATGTGTCGCTGACGTTGTGGTGGCTGCACCCGCGCAAAGGTTGCTCGCGCGGCCTAGAAGTCAGCAGCATTCAGCAGGCTGAGTTGCCGGCCGTGTTCAATTTCCTACGCGAAGCCGCCACCCGCAACGCTGATCGGTTCGGGAAGCTGCCACTCCCCGCTGGCGTGCCACCTACCGCGCTCGCTCCAACCACTCCCCCCACCACTGCATCAACTCCCGCCGCTGGTCCAAATACTGCGCCCGGTTGTACGCAGCCCTGACAGCATCCGTCTCCCTGTGCGCAAGCTGCCGCTCGATCTCTTCAGCGAGTTGGCGCGGGGTCATCGCGGCCATGCGTCCACCAGAGCCTGCCGCTTCGACCGCTCGCAGCCAGCCGCGCCGATCCACGACACCACCCACTCGGCCAGATCGCGCGAGGTGGCGCCCTCCGGCAAGTCAGCGGGCCACGGGCACCGGCTCACCAGCGCCACAGGCGGCGGGGGGATCACCACCGGCACAGCGGCCGGCGGCGTTGAGGCGCACGCGGACAGCATCAGGCACAGGGCAGGCAGCAAGAGGCGCGGCTTCATGGCGGATCTCCAGGATGGTCTGGGTCAGGAATCGGTCGCGCGTCTCGGCCTGCACCGTGTAGCGCAGCTCGGCTTGGCGCTGCAGGTCGCGGTTGCGGTCTTGCTGGGCGCGTGCGGCGCGGTCCGTCTCGGCCTGCGCGAGCTTCCACTTGACGGTGACCGACTCGGCGCCATCGGAGCGGCCCCGCAGGTAGCCGATGCCGGCTGCGGCGCCGACGAGCGCCAGAGCCACGAGCCACACGCGGGGATCGAGCAGGGCGAACATCACTGCACCGCCATGCACTTGTCGCGCCGCGCCTGCGAGCGCAGGTAGACGCCCCGACACCCGGACCCCGGCAGCGAGCAGTCACGGCCAGCCACGAATCGCCAGGACAGGTACGCTTCGCACGCGCCCGCATAGTCGCCCGCGTTGGCCCGGCGCACCACCGTGCTGCCGCAGGTCGCCTTGACGCCGTAGTTGTAGGCGTGATCGACCAGCAAATCGTATTCCGCCTGGTGCAGCGGCGCGGTCACGCAGGCTTTCAGGCCCCTCTCGTCGCGCTGGATGTGCGCCAGCGAGCGCCGGGCGCCGTCCAAGGGCGTGATCGTGTCGCCCATCTGAACAGGCGTTCCGTCCTCGCGGCGCGTCAGTCCTGGGCCGACCGTTGGAACGTCGCCTTTGACCGGGATCACGGCGCGCTCGGTCCACCCCTCGTGCTGCCACATGCCGACGAGGCCGGCGGCGGACAGCGCCAGGGCGCCGATGGCGATGCGGCTACGGTCAGCCACGGCCGCCCCTCTGCGCCATCACGCGCAGCACGAACGCCGCCGCCCCGATGCCGGCGATCACCAGCGCGCGGGCCTGCGGCGGGATCTGGTCAGACCACGGCAGCGGCACGCCCATCGCCACCGCGCCCTCGGCCAGCGTCATCACGCCGGCCAGGATCAGCAGGCGGTAGCCCTTCAGGCGGCGCCAGAGCGCTGTCATTCCAGGACCCCGGGCGTCGTCTCCAGCGCCTTCGACCGCTTCTGCGCCAGCTTGAGGTGCTGACTGCGAAAATGCCAGTCCATCGCCACCTTCGCCACCATGCCGACGAAGCCGATGCAGATGCCGCAGATGACGCCGATGATGGCCCACTGGTCAGGGGTCCATCCAAGCATCTGCCCGGCGCCGGATCCGGCTGCAAGGGTGATGCCGGCGCGCTCGGCGACGACGGCGGCCTTTGCGGCAATCGCCACGGTGTCGGGGGCGTGTTCAATGCTCACAGGCGCGGTCCTTTCGTCGCGTCAGTGTTGGAACATCTGCGCGAGACTGCGCGGGGTGAGCTTGTGCGGCTGACCGATGCCCAGGGCTGCGCCGCAAGCCTCGGAGCAAAACCAGCGGCTGCGCGACAGCGGCAGGAACGGCAGGGCAAAGCGCATCACGCCGGCCCAGTCGTATTGCAGGCCATCGTGATCCTTGAACCACGCCAGCGCGTCGGATTCGCTGAATGTGTCGGGCAGGTCGATAACGTCCCACCGCCCGCTGTGCAGGTCGATCAGCTTGCCGCGCACTCCGCCATCCCGAGCACTGGCTGACCAGCAGACGCCGTTGATGACTAGCTCGCAGTGGCTGTAGGGCGAGCCGGTGAAGGTGCAGACAGCCCAATGGGCGATCTTGTGCGCCAGGTCTTGGGCTGGGCCTTTGTAGAGGGCGAGCTTCATGCGATGGCCTCTTGCCGTTCAAGCTCCATGCCGAGCCGAGACAGCGCGGCTTCTGCGCTCTCAGTGGACACGTCGAGGCTGGCCCATATCTGCGCGGCCTCATCCTCGCTCAGTGGGGCGACAGACGCCAACGCTTCCCGCAGCGTCTGCGGGCTGGCCAGAGCCTCCACAAAGGGCTCTGCCAGCATGCCGCTGGTGATGTGGTGCGTGGCGACTCCGCCGGCACCACAGCGGGCTGTCCAGCCGAACGCAAGAGCGCCCGGGCCGAAGGTGGCCGCCAGAGCAGCGCCGAGCTGGGCGTGCTCCAGTGGCACGAAGATGGTCGCGAACGTGCGGTTCATTTGGTCTGGCTCCTGTTAAAATTCGCCCCGTGCGAAGCAAACGCAACGAAAGCCGACGAATGCATGATCTGACTGGACAGAGATTCGGGCGCTTGCTCGTCGCGGCAAGGTGCGAGAACACGCCCCAGGGTCGCGCCGTCTGGTCCTGTGTGTGCGACTGTGGAAAAACGAAGGCCGTGCAGGCCACGAACCTCATCCGTGGCGACACAACGAGCTGCGGATGCCGGCAGGTCGAGAGCAGACGAGAGAACGGGGTCTCTGTCGGTTCCCGAGCGAAGCACCCGTTTTCCAGGGCTTCGATGCCCCGAGAGCGCAAGGCGTGGGAGAACATGATCGCCAGATGCACTGATCCGCGCCATATCAGCTACCCGTCCTACGGCGGAAATGGCGTGACTGTCTGCCCTGAGTGGCTTGGGTCGTTCCAGGCGTTTGCACTGGCGATGGGGCCATGCCCTCCGGGAATGACGATTGAGCGCCGCGACACAGCCCTGCCGTACTCTCCTGAAAACTGCGAGTGGGCCACCAGAAAAACGCAGGCGAACAACCGCACGAACAATCGAACCCTGACCGCCCACGGAAAGACTCAGACCGTCGCGCAGTGGGCTGACGAACTCGGCGTAGCGTACGCTTGGCTCTACTACAGAGCCGTTCAGTGTGGTATTCCTTTGGATCATATTCACAGGTAGCACGCGGCGGCCACCCCAACGTTCGCGTTCGCGCTGGCGCGGGCGAGGGCCAGATACCGCGCGCGGACCCCGGCATTGACACCGTCGCTCCAGCCGCCGCGCGATAGCGCACAGAGCTGATCCCGCACGTACTGGTAGTAGTAGTCCTGCCCCATCGCGTTGGTGCCGGCCGTGCTCATGCCGCCGGCGGCGGGCTGGCCAGCCATGGCAAGAGCACGGCCATTGGCGGTGCTCATGTCGAAAACGGCATTTGCGCCGTTGCCGTAGCGCTGGGCAGCGGTGTTGCTGCTGTACGTGGTCGCCCAGGCCAGGGTGATCGGGTCGAACTGCGCGGCGACCCCTGTTGCTCCCCAATGGTCCGTGGCCAGCGTGGTGCCGGAAGTGACGGCGGCGATGTCGACGGATGTTCTCAGGGTGTAGAAGTCGCCCTTCCAGACTGTGCCGCCCGACGTGTAGGCGCTGAAGCCGGTGCCGTTGGTGCCATCGAGCGTGATGGTGTTGGCGTCGACCACAGTGCAGGTGAACATGCGGTCATTGATCTGCGTCATTCCGGCCACGCCGGTGACCATGATCGTGTCGCCCGTCGTGCGGCCGTGGCCTGTGACCGTCAGGGCGACTGGGTTGGCCTGCGTCGCCGCCGTGATGACCTTCGACGTCGCGATGCTGGTCAGGCCCAGGTTGATCGTCCAGACGTTGCCGTTCACGTCGACGATGCCGTTGGCCTGGCCGTTGTGGGTGGTCTTGGCCAGGTTGCTGGCGCTGCCGGTCAACGCGAGCAGGGGTGTGCCGGACGCACCCGCCGACGTGAACGTCACCGTGGCGTCGTTCGCGTCGGCCAGGGCGCTGTTGTTGTTCCCCTTGGGGAAGTTGGACACACCGGCGCCGTTGTACCAGGCGCAGACATTGGCCGATGTCGCGGCCTGGGCGTGCGCCTCGGTGAGGCGCGCGATGGCGTCGACGATGTAGACCGACTCAGGGAAGAACCGGGCACCGCGCGTCTTGCACGCCGCGATGGCGCCGTGGTAGGCGTTGGTGGGCGCACCGGTCAGGCCGCTGAACGGACTGTTGCCGGTAGCCGCCGCGCTGACGAGAGGCATGGCCCCAGCTACGCTGGTCGCCACGCCTGCCTGGTTGGAGCAGTGGTACTTGTCGCGGAAGAAGCCCAGCTGGTTTGCGCCGCCGTTGACGAATGCGCGGTGCCGGTAGTAGCCCTGGGCGTTGGCGGCGGCGTCATCGGCGAAGGCCCAGATGGGCTGGATGGCGATGCTGTTGGCGCCGTAGGTGGCATACGTGGGGTTCGAGGCGTGGCCGAGGCGGAACCAGAAGGCCGGCACCCAGACCATGATCGAGCCGTCGGTGTAGCGGTAGTTGCCATAGTTGTCATGGGAGCGCAGACGTGTGCCGGGCAGCTCGCTGAAGCCTGCCGGCAGCGCTGGACAGATGCCGGCACCGAAGCCGATCGTGCCCGGCTGGCCGATGTCGTTGCTGAAGCGGTACGGCGCCAGCAGCAGCCGAAGTGCCGCCTTCATTTAGGCGGCCCCGGACAGCGGATAGGCACGCAGACAGGGGCGATACACCTCCGAATTGCTCGCCGGTGTGAATGCGTCAGTCGTGACCAAGTAGCCGAACAGGCCGATCAAGCCCGTGCGAACCTGCATACGAACGTCGCTGTTCTGCACGTACAAGGTTGATCCCTTGTCAGCGATCACGCCAATGTCAACAAACCCGATGTAGTCGTCTCGGTCGCCGCTTGGCAAGTCCCATGCGTCGTTGTCCACGTAGGCCGACGCGGGGCGCTCCTTGTACAGTTCGAGCCGGAAGCTGGTCATCCCGGAAGGGATCGAAGCGATGTCAATGCGAAGATCCGCTGAGGTGATCAGAACGTCGGCCTGCGCAGGGAAGCCCTTGAAGTTGATCACGCCGCCGACAACATCGCCAGCCGTGTAGGCGGTCGTGTTGGCGGCCCGAGTGACCGTCGGGCGAGAGATATAGGACATGATGAACTCCGGCGCCGTCTCGGCGTTAGGGGTGGAGAAAAGCCCGACTGGCGGGCTTGGGGAAAGTGTTACTGCTGCCCGTAGAGTAATCCACGCGGCTGAATGTTGGTTCCGATCAGGTTGCCTCCGAGCAGTCCCGTGGACTGATACAACAGCGCGTTGTTTTCGTTGATGCGGTTGGTCAGGTCGCGCATTCTGAGCAGGCTTTGCTGCGCCTGAGGACCGGACTGGAGAAGTAGCGCGCCCATTTGGTCTCGGGTTGTCTGCGGGAGCTGCACCTTGTTCCACACATCCCGAGCGCCAGCCACGAGCCCCAGCGGGTTGCCCGACTTCGCGGCTGCGGCAGTGCCCGCCACGCTCTGCAATACGCCCGCGTCCATATCGCCCATGCCGGCAATGCGCGCTGCGGTCTGTGACCCGGTGTTGACCTTCTGAATGCCGCGCTTGACGTTTTCCCTTGCCAGTTCAGCGGCAAACTCACGATAGCTGCGGATGTTGTCGCCGAACACGGCTTGCAGTTTTTCCCGCGTGGCGTCGTTCTTCCACATGTTCATCAGCTCAGTGCGCCCGGCCTGCGTGCCCAGCTTCGCCCGCAGGGCTTCATTCGCGCCGATCCTGAATGCCTCAATCTCGCTCGTGCTCATCCCCCGCATCATCGTGGTGATCGCGTTATCGTCGCTAGAAAGAATGCGCCGCCCTGCGTTCGCTGCGTCGATCAGGGCAGATGGCCCGGCAAAGGCATCGCGCGCCGCTTTGTAGAGACTGCGCCCGGTCTGCGGGTCCGTGGTCGCGTCGTCGAGCATGGAAATCATGCGCTGATTCAGCTCTTTGATAGCAGCGCCAACAGGCGTAACCGTGCCGTCCGGCTTCGTCTCTTTGGCGATCAGTTGATCTAGCCCGCGCTTCACATGGTCAAGCTGCCCGGCGTTCCACGGACCCGGCTGCGTAGGGTCAATCGAGAATGGCTGTTGCCGTGCCGTGGCGAGCGTGCGAGCATGCTTGAGCGCGCCGAGTTGATCGGCTGCGGCGACCACATCAGCGAGGTCCTGCGTGGGCTGAATGTTGACTTGTCGCAGTTGGCCGTACAGGGGCGCCGCCGCTTGAGCGCGCGTCTCAGCAAGACTCTCCACCGTTCCGGCCAACCGCTGCCCGCCCGTGTCCAATGCCTTCTGCGCAGCCGTGCGAAGGCGCCCGCCTTCAGTGGCCATGCGCTGATGCTGCACATTCGCCACGGTCTCTTTCGTGCGGCCCGGCAGAGTGGCGAGCGTATCCAGTAGCTGCCGCGTGTTCTGGCCGCCTGCATCGGCGATCATCGCATCGGGGCCGAGCTTGGCTAGCCGCGCCTCAGTTTGCAAGGCGGGGTTGGTCAGGCCGGAAGTGGCTACAGTGCCGCGCGCATCACGGGCCAGGGCCTCGGCGACTTTCAGTTCTGCCGCAGCATTAGCAGCCTTCGGGCTAAATCGCTCCCGCACATTGCCCAGCACGGCACCACCGCCGCGCATCCCAGCACCAACTGCACCAGACACGACGCCGCCCAATGCAGCCCCGCCCGCCGTATCAAGCGCCATGCCAGTGAGATCCTCGGCTTTTGACGCGCCTAGACCGTACAGACCGCCCGTGAGAGCGCCAGACTTCCCGGCAGTCAGGATGGTGTTAGCAGCTGGCGCTGCTTTGGTGAACATTCCGCCAATAGGCAATGACGCCATGCCCTGCGTGACCGCTGAAAAGATCGGATTCTGCTGAGTCTGATAGTCCGATGCACCGCGCGCGAAGTCGCGGGCGCTGCGGTAGGACTCACCGATTGGCCTTCCTTGCAACGCCCCGACCACTGCGCCGCCAGCGCCGATAAGTTCATCGGCGAAGCCGAACGTAGGCCCCTGCGCGACGTTGATAAGGCCTTGCAAGGCCCCAGGCGCACGCTTGCCCGATTCGTAAGACTGAGATGGCATGCTCTTTTCAATCGCGGCAGTAATGTCCGCATCGCTCATGCCATCAGGGAACTCCACCACGCCCATACCGGGAACTTCTATGCGTTGCGGCATTACTCGATCCTCCTGGTGACCGGGTTGTATCGACGCGTAACGCCCGGGCTAGGCTGCTGCGTTGGAACAGTAGCCCCGCGCTCTTCAGCGCCGACAATGCGATCAGCATTCAGCCCGTAGTCCTGCGCGAACCTGGCATACTCGTTGCGCTTCGCGTTGTATTGCTTGACGCTTTCGGCGGTGAGTGAATCGGCAAGCGTTTGGAAGTCCTTGCGCTGCGTCGGCGTTAGCTTGGTGCCTTTGATGATCTTGTCCGCGTAGTTCACCAGCCGATCCATCGCGCCACTAGCGGCCATCGCCATCCCCAATTCAGACTCTCGCACCACCGAGCCCGGGTCTAGGATCTTCATCAGCTTGGTGGCGCCCGCAAGGTCCCCAGCAGGACTTTGCTGCGCCAGTGCCGCACTGATTTGCGAGTAGGCGCTTTTTACGTCTTGGTGCGCCTTGTAGATCGGCTCCTGACGCCATTTGGAATGCAGGGATAGCTCATTGTCTAGCCCCTTCTGCCCCATGTTGATCGGCACTTCAACCTTTACCGCGCCCGCCTTCTTCCGCTCGCGGTCCCATTGTTCGTAGGTGCCTTGATAGCCCTGATCACGCGCGTACTCATACGCCTGCACATCGGACGGCAGCGACCGCTCTTTCGGCGCCGTGAACACGGGCTTCATCGTGCGACGGTCCACCAACGATGCGCCGGGGGCGACAGTGATAGGCGTCTCGTCCTTCTGCATCGCCTGCTGTAGTCCGATTCCCTTCATCGGGTCGATCTGCATCACGCGGTCAACGTACTGCCGCATGTCGAACTTAGGCCTTGGCGTTGCCATCTGCGCACCGTCCGCGCCGATGCCAAACCCGCCTTGGCTTGGCATTCCATAGGAGTCCTTCGCCGCCTGCCGCATGGCGTCCTCAGTCTGCATTGCCCGCTGTTCGCGGTCCATCTGCATCTGATACTGCCGCATCTGCATCTGCTGCATGGCCTGCTGTTGCTGCGCCTGCTTTGCCGCGAGAAACGCCTGATTCGCGCCTAGCAGTCCGCC
>ERZ761590.73-NODE-73-length-21813-cov-13.214358_pt1 | contig 21813 bp, 50 predicted proteins | sample MGYA00511880_ERZ761590 | MGnify/ENA primary metagenome ERZ761590 (study PRJEB28899, sample SAMN03785555) | bioreactor sludge metagenome | biome: EBPR Sludge; feature: EBPR Bioreactor; material: 0.22µm filtered reactor supernatant | place: Saint Lucia: Queensland... | reverse complement strand
GACCGCCCTCATCGGGCTTGGCGGAAAAAGTGAAGCTACACCTTTACAATCCTGCCGTAGTTGAGAACGTGACCCTTTGCGGCAGGGTCAACTCAATCGAAGTTTGGGGCGGTGTACCAGCCGTCCCCCTCGACAAAATCTCTCGGAACCCCGATGGCAAATTCCTGGGCAAGAAACTCGGGTATTGTCGCAGGTGTACCGAACTCGCAAAACGTAGGCCAACAGGCTGACTTACCCTTTGGAGGGGAAAATGATTAACTTCACAGATCTCAAAATCGGCCAAACCGTTTGGGTCCGTTCACAGTGGTCCGGGTCGCTTACCCCATGCGCAGTCAAAATCATCAAGCGCGAACCGCTGTACGTTCGTGTCGAATCAGTCGAGGGTGATTTTGGGCCATGCCGCGATGTCACCGACCAGTGCGACTTCTACGAATCAAAACGTGAAGTCCTTGAAGACTTACTCTACCTCGCTCGTTGCCGGTTGAAGATTGCTCAGGAAGACGTGGATGCACTCACCAAAACGCTTGCAACCGCCCAACCCTAACTCTATCGCCCCGTACGATCAAAACGGCTGTACGGGGCCTTTTTGTGCCAACCAGGGGCTATTCTGTCATCCCTCGTTCTTGCCGTTGCCGCTTCGTTTGGCTTTCAGGGCAACCAGGGCAGCCAACAGGATCGCGATGTAACTCTGAGGGTTGCGCCAATCCTGAACCGCTTGAGCCGCCGTTAAAGCGCCTATCGCGGCATAGAGCCAGTAATCTGCCGATTCTCGCACCGACTTCACTGCACCGCTCATTCTATGCCCTCGAAACTGACGTTCAATTTGTCCCCGATGCGTTGAACCATCCTCTCTAGCTTCGGAACTCCGCGCACCTGTTCTTCGACCGCTTGCAGCCGATAATCACGGCTTGCCAGAGCGTAACCAGCGCCAAATATCGCGCCGGTCGCGGAAAGGACGGCAGTCAGAATCAAATGCCAGAGCTTCACTGGTCGGGAAAGTTGTTCAGTCATCGCTTTACTCGTCGTGGGCCTTGCGGCTTTTCTTGGTGAACTCTTTGAGGGAGTCGGGAATCTTTTCCTCGTCGCTCGGTCCTTCCCATTCGGCAAGCACCCTTCCAACGAGCGAAATCGCGCCCTCTCGGTCTGTCATGGTTGACATTTGGAACGTTCCGCACTCATCTTCGGTGTCCCGCGTGACGTGAAGCACGAGATAACCGCCGTTCACAACGTAGAGGCAAACATGAGGATCGGGGATTTCCATAGTGACACCGAACGGGAACATTCCGCCCTTTTGACCGGGCGGACCTGCGAAACCTTACCGGGCGGGAATATGCGGTGATTAAAGGGCTTATTCGCCGCACTTTATGCGGTAAAGCGGGACATGCCGCATAACCCCGTCGATTCCCAACCGGGTGCCGCGTACGCATTCCACCTTGCCGTCTTTAATCAACCTTTCAAGTTCGGAGCGAATCGGACCTGCGCCCCGCTTGGTCGCCTCACACATCTCTTTCACGCTCTGCCCCTCTTCACCCGATTCGGGCAAACTCTGGCGAATCAACTCCAGAAGCGCGTTTTGTGTCATACGCTTACCACCTTCGGCCTTTCGACCGGGAACAGAATCGGATGGACTTCGATTCCAGAATCTCGAATCTCGAATAGAACCAGCCCTATATCGGGCAAACTCTCAATCGCAATCCGATGCGTGTACGCCGTCATCAGTTGCCAGCAAGGTAGACCGACCACCCTCGGATACTTCGGATGAGGCCCGGAATCCACAAACTTGTGGAAGTGAGAACGGATGCAAAGGTCTGGTACGCGGTCGTCTCCAAGTACGTGTTCCTCCCAAATATCGTGAGCGTACAGGCTGGCGAAACTCGCCCGTGTGTGCGCTCGTTGGCCTAATCTCCCGTGGTGCCGACAATCTATGAGCCTGCCCCGAACCTCGAAGCGCCGCCAAAATGTACTTTTTGTTCCAGTTTCCGGGTCGCCGATCACCGGGACGCCCGGATAATCGTCATCCCCTGCCGCCACAACAGCCGCTATAGCCTCTTCAGCCGCGCCGGACTTCCCAACATGGCTCTCGGTGCCACGAATGACGTGTATGGACTCAGGAGAGCCCTTTAACGGGCCATCCCGCAGGAGCTTGACGCACCCTTTATGTTGCGGGGTTGACGTGCGAGAGATGATCTGGCTTGTGTTGTGGTGATCCCCGTCTACCAAGTCTCCGTTGAGGACGAGGTGCCACGGGTCGGACCCGATCTTCTCGAATGCTTGATCCCAAGCCTCCTGCCAGAATTGACCGAGGACTTTTTGTGCAGGACTCGGCAGGTAGTGACCGCCGTCGTCTAACCGAACTCCCTCCGGTGGATAAACCGCCACCGTGGACCCTGAATGTATGTCAGATACAGCGGCAATCCACGCCATCTTAACCTCCCGGCTTGATTCTTGGACCCTTCCCAAACATCCAAAACAACAACGCAAAACCCATCAGCCCGTAGGCTGCGAGTACCAACCAGTCCTTTTCAGGTGTTTGCATGAACATGGCTCATTTGCCGTCCATCCGACGACCAGTGTTGATTTCAACTTGGATACACCGATCATCCCAAAGTTCAACCATCGCAAAATCTTTCGTGGCGGTCACTGTTAGCCGTTTGCCAAAGTGTTTTTCCGTCCAATCCTGAATATGCTTCCGTTCATATTCCGCTTCTTCTGGGTCCCCCGAACCAACCCGCGCAGTAAAAATGCGCACTTCCCGATCATTGGCAAGCCACTCACGGACTCGTTCAGCCATCGCGGGAATCGGTTCACCGATTGACCCATCCCAACCGTCGTATTTCGCAAGCGTCCCGTCAAGGTCCACACCGATCCATCCGCTCAAGATTTTGCCTCCAGGTAAGTTGCGATGCCAGCATACCCGGCGGCATCCAGAATAGAATCGAAGTGGTCCGGCGATTGCTCTAAGCGAGCTAACTTCATGTCGTACATCAGCCATGCGCATTCGCTTGGCGTGATGTTTCGCTCCATCCTTGCGGACCACCTCTTTGCGGTCCTTACCCAGTTCTTTTCTGGGGGGCCGTAAACTTGTTGACGTTCACCCGAACAGACCAGAATCTTGGCTTGTTCTACGATCTTGGGCCAACGGTCTTTCCACCGGGGCGCAATGTACTGAATGTCCTTCGGGAATTCTTTGGCAACCAGATCGAACGCTTCGGGGAGGGTCATGACTGGAGTCTACCAGTTGCTTTTGGCCGACAGGTGCGCCACGTCCCATCCGACCGGAACTTCATAATCAGCATCAGCCTGGGGCCAACCTTTCTTTCGGAGCCTGTCGAATGCCGCGATCAGGTTTGCTTTCTGCTTTCTGGACAACCCGAAGAGTCCACCCCACCCCATGCCCCTGCTTTGCGCGTTTGCGCCGAGAAGGAACCAGAAGCGTTTCCGGGCGTTCCAACCCTTTGCCCTATCCGCAACGTCGCACGCCCACGAACCCCCATCCGAGCCACGCCTCAAGTGGTCGGAGCGCATAGTTTTGCTGTAGCCCTTGCGGACCTTCTCCCGTTGCTGTTCGACCGTCCGTTTCGTTTCGTAAATCTTGGGCGCTTCGGAGTGAGTCTCCATGTTCGCCAGAGTTTTGTAGACCTTCAATTGGAAGTCGAAATCCGCCGTGATTTCGTGCAGCTTGCATCCATAGGACACCTCGGGGAATTGAATGCAAGATTCAGGGTCGTTCATCGCAAAAGAAGAAAGCCGCCAGAGGGGAGGTTGGCGGCTTCTGCTGGACCATGTAGGTTCAAACTGTGAAAAGTTTCAGGCACAAGGACTGGCCTACACACAATAATACGACCTACGAAGGAAAATGGTTCCGCATTCTGCTTTGAATTCTGTGAAGTTTTGATTTTGTCTTTGGAACAGACCAACCGAACGCATCGGCGGCTTCGGCAACCTCCAGCCCTACGCTGATTGCACCGACCAATGCCCGTTCCTCATCATCCAGTTTGCTCAGGGCCTGGTCTATGACAAGCCGATCTCCTATTCGGTCCACACAAGCGCCGTCATCTGACACGCCCTCAGCGCAACCTGTTGGCCTATGCTGAAATATGGACTCGCCACGGTTGGTTACCATTTTGTCCGGGTTGTGCCCCGGCGCAAACTCAAGCCTCTCCCGCCGTTTCTCTTTGCGAATCAGGTCGCGCATGGCGTTCTTGGCGGCAACGGTGTACAGGGCGCAAACCTTCCCCCGCCCGATTTCGTGAACCTTGACTACCGCCGCCTGAATCAAGTCCTGCGTGAACTGTTCGTCGCCCTTCCCCCACTTGATTGCGATGTTCAATATGTTCCGCCAATCCGCGTCTATGAAGTCGCGCCGCAGGATTTCCGTCGTCAATCTCCCCCGGTATGTCATTCGGCCTCCACGAAGATGCGCGGCGGCATGGCTTTGGCGGCGGCTTCGACGTAACGTTCAAACTTCGAGAGCAATCGGGAGCAGTTCACCACGTCCGACATCGGGAAAGAGTCCACAGGTTTGCCCATGTAGACTTTGTGAATACAAATTGCCTTTGTCAATCCCAAATCCCCCTTTGGATACATCGCGGACAGGGCTTGGTCGCAGACCCGGCAGCACCAGACTTCCCTTTCCAGCTTCTCTGCGTATTCCTTCGGGCAATTCGACAGGTCCTTGGGTCCGAGGCGCTTCCGAGAAACTCCCGCCGCCTCGAACTCTAACCACGTCGCGATGATTGTATCCGGCGATTGTTTGTGGAAGTCCTGGGTCATACAACCTCCGCACGGAAGCGATCTATACCCTCAATCTTAATGATTCCCTCGTTGTATTTCAATGTCGAACCCCCAAGGACAACGTTTCCGCAGGTCACAAGCCCATCCTCTTCGTCGAGGCTTGGCACGAATACCAGGACGTCGTATCCCGCCGCCTTCAGAACCTCTTCCGGCTCTTTGTATGGGTGATAGGAGTCATAGCCGCCGACCGTCTTAATGTCGTTGGCGCGACAGGCATTGTTGTTGTGGATCGGCGTGATCTTGCACATGAACTTTGCGGGGTCAAACCACTTCCGCAACTTCTCGCCGTCCACTTCATTGCCGGTCGCATAGGCGAAATTGAGGCAATACTTACGGCTCACTGGTTCAGGCATCTTCTCAGCGATTCGCGCCACGTCTTCCAAGAGACTCTGCATTCCCGTGTAAGTTGCCGACCGTTGATCGTCAGAAGTCGAATTGATCGAGAACTGTAGCCCCGCCTGACCGTTGTAGTCCTCGTTCTTGATTCGACACCAGCGCAGGATGCGCTCTTCGAGATGCTTAAATTTGCGGGGGAGAGAAGTTGTCAGAACCGGGTGAAGGACTTCAATCCTCAGACCTGTATCCTCTGCAATCTGACGCTTGTTGCGGATCATCCATTCCGAGAAGTCGAGAACCGCTTCGTTGAATATCGGCTCACCCATCCTGGCAAAGTGAAGGTTCAGTCGTTCGGTGTACCGGACTTCGGGGAACAGCCCGATAGCATTGTAAAACTGGGCTTTTAGATCGTCAAACGAAGCGTTGCCCCGCCACTGCACATTCGGCACATCGCAGAACGTACATTTCATGCAGCAACCGTATTGGGTGCTAATCGTGATGACCCACTTCTCAGAAAGGGGCATACAGTGGACATTCGGCACACCCTCAATTTCCTTCCGATAGCCAAGGAAATCCGCCTTGACGTTGAACGCCTTGCCGTAGTCCCCGATTGATAGAGTCTCAAGCTCACCCTTTGAATAGTTGCCCGTGAAGAGATACCCTGTCGGAATTGTGAACTTCTTGTTGATCGCATCCATCATACAACCTCCCTCGCTTGCTTTAGGCACGAGCGCAGAACTTTCTCCCGCCCGAACATGGCATAGCATAGCGCAAGATACCCCACGTCTCGGCCTGAAAGATCACCCCGAAAGATTTCATCGTTGTCTTCGTCGGCAACCTTGAGCGTCCGGGTTACCGCCGGTGCACGGAAGCGTATCCATCCTCCCCCGTACTGCTTCACGTACTCGGCGTGTTCTTGAGCTTCGGGGGATAAGTCGCGCTTGGCTCGTTGGGCGCGTTTAGACTTGGCCCAATGGTTCTTCAAACACTTCTGAGAACAGAACCGGGACCGAGGGGTTGGCGGGTCGAATCCCGTCAGGCAAACTGGACAGATCATAGTAGCTCCTCGAACCTAATATGGCTCAACTTCCAAGTGGCAAAACATTGTCTCTGAGGTGGGAATTCCACCGTGAATCTGTTCTTGGCAATTACCCATTCCGAAATCCCGGGCATAGTCGAAAACGGATATTCCAGCTTCTCGGCTTCCTTGGCGTCAAAGACTTTGATCTTCATGTGAAACGCCGCCGCGTGTTCCCATTCCTGCGAACCTCTGGTTGTATCTACCGTTCCCATCTTCACACTCCCCCGCGTCAACTGGGAGCCCAGCACGACGGGAATCTGCATTTGCTTGGCGGCAAGCGCAAGCGCGTCACAGGCATCCTCGGCTCGCTCAAACATGCTTTTCGCCTTGTCCGACCGAATCTTCTGGGCGTAATCCCCGACGATTAATCCGGGGCCGATCTTCGCGCACCAATCCAAGAATGGATCGACCGCCCTCCCGCCTCGCGTTGTCGAAGCGTCCCAAATATGAATCGGCAAAGACTCGACCAACGCTTTTTCTCCCTCCCAAAACATCCGCCTTGTTGGTTCGCTTGGACCCTCGGAACCCTTCCAGCCTGTCCGCATGATGAGCAATCGGTTGCGAATCTCTGTTGCGTCTGAGTCCGCAAACGTGCCGTAACAAACCGGCACCCCCGTACTCGCCACGTAGTCCGCGATCTGCAAAAGCATACCCGTCTTGCCGACCCCCGTGAATGCTGAGAATACCGCCAAATGCCCGCACTTCAGCCCCCCTGCCGTACTATTCGAGTCAATGAATTTGATCCCAGTCGGCAACCCGACATTCTGGTATTCCGAGTCGGCAAGTTCCCCCACGGTGCCAACCCGTAGCCCTTCAGGAAGCGCGGATTCCTCTTCAGCCTTCAGGAGTTCGGGGGAGCCAAGTTGAAACTTCGCAGCCTGTTCCGCCTTCGCGATTACGATACTTTCGGGCAATGGTGGGGAGAAGCGTTTTTCGTTCAATATGAGCAACGCGGCGACAATCTCTTCGCGGTCCATCCCGGCGTATCTCATGCGGCAAGCGCACTTGAACATCCGATCGTCGCGACTACCCTTGTTAACCGTCGAGGGAAGGATGGCGGACTCGGAAGAACCCGCCTTGGGGGATTTCTTGAAAGCCTCCGCCAGCCAATCCGGGCAGGTTTCAAAATGCCCGTTCAGATGCCGCCCAGGGAGCCACTTGTAATCCCCGTCCAGGGTCCGCGACGGCGGCAAGAGGATGTAACCGTCGCCCGTCCGAAGGTCCAGCCCTTCAAGCCTTTCCACGGCGTTTGCAAGCTCCACGTCTGAGGGTTCCGCCAACCAAATGTGAGAGCCGCCTTTGGGCGTTCGGGCTTCCGGGGTGTGACCGATGGGTGTGTATTTCCCCAACGTTTCCTCCCCGCCCTTGTGTTTGTCCACGTCAAGCGCAACCACGCCGTTCCCCATCCGGCAACCAATGTTCGCATCAGGCCAACGGGTCCACCATTCTTTGACTTGGGTGAGGTCGGAAGACGCATCCAAAAACCCGTGCTTCGTCATGGGGTGCTTGCACGGTGCGCAGTTAGCGGTTCCGCCGCAGGAACAAAATCCATCCACCGGGTAATGCACCGGGAAGATGCGCAAACCCTTCCCCGCGTAGTAGACCGCCGCCTCAAACAAAGTCGGCATCGCCTTCCTCCCGTTTGCGCTGAATGTACGCCAAGGCGCGTCGTTTCTGTTCTTCAATCCCGCCTTCCCACGGGATTTCGTCGGGGGCCGCGTATTCGTCCGCCCACCGCTTTTGGTTCAACCACGTCACGGCTTGCGCCACAAACCTTGTCCCCGCCTCGTCCCCCAAACTCGCGGCATACTGCCTTGCCCCGTTGTAAATCTCGTCTGGATGCACCCCGCCGCGTATCGCTTTATCGTAAGCCACCTTTGCTTGGGCTTTGGGGTTGGAGCCTTGGCGTCGGGGGTAGATTTTCCAAAACGAATCGAAATCCCCTGGGGGAACTAAAGGGGGATATTCTTCGCTAGAAGAATATATTGCAGATGCAGATGCAGAGGTTTTGTTTGGGTTATGGTTTGGGTTAACCCTAACGGAACCAGTGGGTTTTGTTTGGGTTTTTGGCCTCCCCCCCTTCATTCCGTTCGTTTTCTGCTTTTCCAGGTACAAATCGCGCTCTTCTCGGAGGGTTTGGAGGCGATTATTGATAAGGCCGACGCAGTTCATTTTGAAATGCGGCTCAATTTCGGGCCACACTTCCAAAAACTCTTTTTCGTCCATCGCACAAACCCTGCGTAACCGGTGGGTTTCTGTCGGAAGAGACCCTTCGAGCCACTGGTGACAGAGTAGATCAATGTAAGCCCCGCGAGCCGCAGGGGACATGGTTCGAGTCGCCACGAGCCAGTCGCGAGCGTACATCGGGAAACTGGGGTCTTTGCTCATTTCATCTCCTCGCGCCGTTTCCGCAAGACTCCCCACATATAAGGTTCTATGCCGTATTTTCTGACCCTGCCACGGACGTAGTTGGCGGCTACGATGACTATGACTTCTGAAACCTCGGCGACATCGTTGCTTTGCAACATCCTCCGCAGGACCGCATCGTTTGGGCACCAGTTCGCACCCGACAACTCGCACCAAAGGGCTTGCAGTGTCCCAATCACCGCCCTGCGTTCTTCTGCCAGCTCTTCGCAAGCCACGCGATACCGTCTCAGTTCAGCGGCCTCTTGCTGAGTCGAAAGGTAGAGTAAATCGGCATCGGGGCGGATCGGGATAGCCGACAACAACCGGTCTTTTTTGCCCTGGTTGCAGGATTCGCAAGCGGTCGTTAAGTTCGACGGGTCGTTGTCCCCGCCTGCCGCGACGGGGTGAATATGGTCAATCACCATCACTGCGTCAGGGGGCTGCGCCCCACAGTATTGGCAAGTGAAATGGTCACGCTTGAAGATTTCAAAGCGGACAGATTTTCGGATTGAAGTCCGTTTCATTGGTTCCTCCTAACGAGAGTCTAAAGAGCCGTTTGACCGCGTTAGATGGCGTTGGGAGCGACCCCGCCCGGCTACACGGCTCAATGTTATAAACCATCCTCGATGCGTTTTAGTTCCCGTTTCCAATGATTTTCCCAATAATCCATGCCCTCCCAGTCCTTGTCCATCCTCAGTTTGAGCAGCCAATCTAACCTGCCGGGGAATTTCTCTTCGATGAACGCTTCCCATTCGGCGGGGCGCTTCGTGAAGTAGCGATGATGGATGTTACACAAACAGGTCAGGTTGGATGGATGGTGCCTGATCTTCAGGTGACCCCTTGAGATGATGTGGGCGCACTCCATCCTCTCGGAACACGCCCAGACTTTCTGGAATTCGGTCATGTATCCGCAAGCCAAGCACTTGCCTTCCGACCGGACAACCTTCGATGCGATTCTGTCTATTCGGTCGCGTTGAATGCGCCACTTAGCCCGCATTCCTCTCCACCTGTTTTCTGATCGCGTGGTCCTTCTCAAGCAATTCCAAAACATACATCGCTTCGGAATTAGATTGAGGGATCAAAATGTGTCCTGGGCGGTTGTCGTGGTACTTCACTCTCGCCCTGTACTTGTCGATCAAATCCTCTCTTTGTTTGTCTGTCAAATCTGTTGTCATAGCCTCACCTTGATTTCCTGAACCTTTTGTGCGATCATCTCCCGAAGTTGCGATTCGGCGGACTCTCTGGAATCATGCCAGTCTGTTTCCAGCACGGGCGCAGGGTCGCTGTCGTCTTGCAGAAAGATGGTCACACATCCAGCGTATCTTCGTCCGCCAACTAGGGGCTGGTAGTCCGTAATCAACGCATGAACGGGCCAATAAAGCGTACACGGCAATTCAATACCCGACTTTTTATTCCTCACCTATCAACCTCCTTGCATTGTCGATGGCATCCTGAAGAACAACCTCTCCACGATACCGAAGTTCGTCTATTGCATGGTGATTATCTATGGACCAATTCTTGGTCGCGAAGATGTCACCGAGCGCGTCTATGAGGTCGCGCAACGCCTCTTTGAGTTCTTCATTAGTGGTCATCTTTCCTCCATGCCCACACGCAAGCGCGAACCAACGCCTCAATCCGCGTATCCCCCCAATCAACGCCACCATTGAATGAAAATTTGGCGGGCGGAGGCCCCCCAGTGCGAAAACATAATCGCGGTTCGTAGGTATTGTCGAGATAATCCCACAAGAACACAATCATGTGCGGGTGGTCCCCGTCAGCATCACCCCTGGATAAATCCCCCTGCCAATCCAACATTTCACCGGTGATGTTCATGCCAAAAAACGACAGCCCGTTTTCATTTATCCAAACATCCCACTCTTTAGGTGCGTACTTTTTGAACCTGCGAAGCAATTCCTTATGTTTCATAGATACTCCTGCCACGCCTTTCTCTCGGCGGCTCGTTTGTGCCTCGCGGCGGACTTCGAGAAGAAGTCAATCAACACCTCAGCCCTGCCGTAGCAAAGCCTTTCCGTCGTTAATCCGTAAGCCTCAAGAATAGCGTCGCAAAGCTCCTTGAACTGCTTGCCAGGTCTGCCGTAAGACTCCTTGACTTGAGCCAAGTAGTTCGATTGACGCAGGGTTAAAGGCATCCCGAAGTCTTCTTCGTCGGGCGCTTTTTCCGGTTCGTATCCAAAGGCTTCCATCACCCCTCCTTGTTTCTGTACTTGCCGATAGCATCCGCCACGAATGCCAGGTACTTTTCGGCAGCGGTAAGGTGTTTGCAGGGTAGGCCAGTTCGATCCAAAAAGTCTATGATTTTGGAACGACATCGGGCGTCCATGCAATCGCAGGTTGCCGTCCCCGATTGGAAGTCGGCGGTAACCATGTACTTCTTATCGGGGACGGTGAAGGATTCGACCGAGAGGATGATGGTATCCCCATCGAAGCTCTCGATCTTCACCTTGTCAATGAGCGTTTGCTCGTAGTTCAGCGACCTTCTCCTTCATTCGGTTGCGGATGCAGTTGAATGCGACCGCGCCGGGACCGTCGAGAAGTGCGTTCATGTCCTCCTCGGTTGTTTCGTGTGTAATGCCATTGATGGACATAAACACATCGGCGGACTCGAAGTTGCCCAGGTTGACTTTCCGGGCGAGGGACACGGTGATTGTTGGGATGGCTTCCACTACTCATCTCCGAAGGGGTCGTAGGGGTCACCCGCCATAGCGGTCGGGTCATCGCCCTGTTCCTCTTGGAACATATGCGTGACCGACCCGCCGCCGCCAAGGGCTTCATCCTTGTAGAGAAACTGAATTCCCCGCAATCCGCACCCGACGCCCTTCTTCTTGTTGTCGTAGCCGTAGAACGTTACGACGGCTTTACCCCAATCGCCGGACTGCCAACCCATCTCGGCGGTGACCTTGTTTCGCTTTGCGTCCACTGCGTCAGGCGGGTATTCCGCCTTGGCTTTGGCGTTGATATACCAGTAGCCCGGCTCTTTCGGCTCGCCGTTGGAATCGAGTTCGGTATCGCCGTCGCGGAACGGGTTGTCCCAAACCTTAGCGTCGGGAATCTTCTCGTCTTTGGCGACCTTGATAGAATCGGCAATCATCTTGGCGACCGCTTTCGGGTCGGCGCATTTGTCGTTGGGTTGCTTCGGGATGAGCAACCGGACGGAATATTCCATCTCATCGTTCAAGTCGTTCTTTCGCGGCTTGAATACGGTCAGGTAAGAGAATCGGCACGGGCCGACAAGGATCGTTTTTTCAGACATACGTTTATTCGTTTCCTTCGTTTTTTCAGAACGGGTCGTAGGCCGGGTCAATCGTGATTTCGCCTGGTTCCGGCGTCCAGGTCAAAAGGTTACCCTCGTCTTCTTTCCAGTCGTTCGGGTTCATAGCCAAATCCTCTGAATGACCCAACTTATCCCCAGATAAATCAGCGGAGACACGAGCATTGTCACAATGCGCACCGCCCAATTTTCCAGGTATTCATTTTTGATGAAGTCCGTTCTCGAAAGGAAATACGCCTTGAACGTCCCGATGCAGACCGAAGCCTTGAACGTCAGGGGCTCAAATCCAAGCGGGACCACGAACCATTCCCACATCTGGCGTAACGCCCATGCGTAGTAGGGGACAAGCGCAACCGCCAACACCCATACAAGGATGAGCGGCAAGCACCCCCACTCCTTAGTCTTTGTGTCGTTCATTGCAACACCCCTGCGGCGATAATTGCCAGGATCAGCAGCCCCGCCAACCAAATGACCGTGCGATCCGGCTTGGGGTCGTACGGCAAGATCGGAGAAACCTGGGGGACCTGGGTGGCGAACTCTTTGAGCGCGTCGTTGTGGCCCCTCCAGTATTCCTCCTTGGCGTTCTTGTCGTATTCCTGAGTCGTGTAGACCGTCTCGAATTTCCCGCCGCCGGGTTTGCCGTTCTGCGAGCCGCCTGGTTTCCAACGTTTTTCAGGCATTGGGGGCCTCCTTGGGCCATTTGTCGGCACCTTCGACCCCTTTGAAGAGATGATAGCCGTAGTCGGCGTCAACCCCGGCGTTTACTAACGCGCTGAAAACGCGGTCTGTTTCCAACCACGGCCCGTCTGGGCTCCCCTTACCATTTCCGAGCAACGAGCAAACCGCCCGCGCCTCCCGTTCGGTCAGCGTCAAGACGTACTCGCATTTCGGCTGTGGGATTTCTTTTCGTTCGCACTTAGCCATTCTGCACCCCCTCGAACTTCAAGCCGTTCGTCGGTTCCTGATAGTGGTTGCCGAGCCACGAGACGACATCGGCAAGGTTGGAGAAGACGTGGATTGCCTCTCGCGTCTTGGATTCGTAGTCGGTGAACGGTCCCGATTGTTTGACCGGCTTTTCGCGAGGGACCGTGACCTTGATCGCGTATCCGTTCTCCACCTTGTAAAGATGGACGTGGTTTTTGAGTTCGTTGAGTTCTTCCAGTTCAATCATGCTTGTCCTCTTAGGGTAGACTCTTCAGAGCCGCCCGGTTGATCATGTTTACGGTCGGTTGCCCTCGCTTCGGCGGGGTCCTCCTTCTTTATGCCGAGTCGTTGCCTCCATCGGTAAACGGACGAGAGAGGCTTTTGGTAGACGTGAGCCAAGGATTCAGGCGACACCCCGTTGGTCGCATCCCGGCAGAAGCCGAGCCATTGACCGTGGGTGAACCCCCTTGGTTTTGGCGGAATTGTCAAATTGCATCCTCCATGACTCCATTATCCACATTCTTCCGCGAATTATCACCCCGAACCCAAACTTTTTTACTTTTTTTTCGAAAAAGGGGTTGCGCGACGCGAATTTATGGTAAATTGTCATTGTCGGTGAAGAGCCGGCTGGAGAAACAAACATGAAACCAGACGCAGAGAAACATCGTCGTCGCATCGAACGCAAAGCCAGGGCGCGAGCCCAGGGGAGGTCGAAGTGAGGAAATTTCTTTGTGCGATAGGGTTGCACAAGTGGGGGAATTGGGTGCCACGCTCTTACTACAGTTCAGACTGTCCGTGGTTTCTGGCGCAAGGGCAGACCCGCATTTGCGAGTGTTGTGGTTATCAGGAGGTTGAACCGCTATGACCTGCCCGAAATGCGGCGGCACCGGCTGGATAGAAGATGGGGGCGCTCTCGCCCCCTACGGAGACACGTACAACTTGGAACCGGGTGGGGAGTACCCTTGCCCGGAATGCAACCCGGAGGGGAAAGATGAAGAGTGAATTCAAGAACTTCGGTGAAGCTCTGGCGTGGATGATGGAATCGCCGGAGAATGTGGCGGTGCGGGATGGGAGAATCCGATACCGAGTCAACAGTGGGCGAATGGAGTACAAGGAGGGCCCCTTGTGGCGCAAGAGCGCCGACCACGTAGACGAACACGCCCGATACCCCTGGTCCCGCGCCCCCAAAGAGCCGCAGGTGTTTACGTTTGAGGGGAATGTGAACAATGATTGGGACAACCGCATCGAAATTAACGGCACATCGTCTAAATCCGCCATTTACAAAGCCCTCAAATCGTTCCCCAAAGGCACCCCCGTAAAGATCACCCTGGAGGTGGGATAATGAACTTTGCAGTAGACCTTATCGAAGACGCCATCAGAGACGGGCGCACACAACGGAACCTGATTTCTGCCGCATGGTCGCTGGGTTACCTGGCGAGTCTTGACGACCGGCTGAAAGGCGGCAAGACCGAGAACCCTTTCAAGGAGACCGAACCCCAGGAAGTGAATACATGAATCCGACAACATCTTTCCGCGAACTCAAAGAGCAGGGGGCCTGTCAACCCAGGTACAGACATCTCGCCAGGGCTCTTGGGGGGATCAAGGAATACGGGGCCGATACCCCGATAACCTCCCGGCAAATCCTGGACGCTAACGGAGAGGACGATGTTTTGTGGGCGTGGGAAAATTGCCCGTCGCTCAAGCCCCTTGGTGACGATTACCGGGCGAAGCTCAAGCCCCTTGGTGACGATTACCGGGCGAAGCTCAAGCCCATTGATGACGATTACCGGGCGAAGCTCAAGCCCATTGATGACGATTACTGGGCGAAGCTCAAGCCCATTGATGACGATTACTGGGCGAAGCGCAATGCCCTTATTCGTCAAGTCATAGAGGAATGGGAGGTGAGCAAGTGAGTGAAACACCGGGAACAATGAGAATCTTTGACAAACAGGGGTGGGAAAACGAGAGGCTTAAGTTTAAGGTTTCCTTCCTCACCGCCGAACTCACCGAAGCAAAAAGGCGGATTGGTGAACTGGAGGCGGCACTTAAGGACGAAGAGAAGTGGTATCGCCGTTGGGCGGCTTGGTTCCATTACCACAGCGGTACACCGATACAGCCGGGTCACACCGAAGGCTCGTGGGCCGAATTCCTTGACGGAACGCTCTCGATGAAGCCGGGCATCAGGAATCCTGCCCGCGCACTCTTATCCAAGGAGGTTGTGTAAGTGAACTTAAAAGAAATCTCAATCGAAGATGCCAGGAATCTGCCCGAAGGTCACGAACTGTGGGTTGGGCAGACGAGGCAGACGGCGCGGACTGCAATGCGGACGGGATATAACCTCTTCATTCTTAGTAGTGGGTCCAGGTGGATTCTCAACGGCGGGGCCCAACAGGACTTCAATCTCAAGTTCTTCATCCCCACCCCCGACGCGGTGCCAATTGAACCAGACGAAGCGGCGGCGCGGATGGTGAGGGGGGAGCCGGTGGAGTATTACGAGAACTCTCGGTACAAGCTGCTTTCCGACCTGCTGGACTTCTTCCAGAAGTGGGAGAGCGACACGCGCTTCCGCATCCCCGCCATTCCACAGAAACAACGGCTCGTTATCGAAGTGGACGCCGGGGTGGAAGTTCCGGATGAGTTCAGGATCATCGGGAAAGAGAACGGCTGGAGCATCACCGCCGCAGTCAAGAGCCGAGTGGTGCAAGATGCCTAAGTCTCTACGAGAAGCGGCGGCGGAGGCTATTCGAGAATACGACGCGTGGGTTCAAGATGTTGAATCAGTTATAGGGCGGCAACCAAAAACGACATTTATGGACAACCTCCGCGCCGCCCTTGACGCGCCGGATGGCTGGATCAGCGTTGAGGAACGGTTGCCTGAGCCTGGAATGCAAGTTGCGGCGCTTCGGTCTAATGGGACATGGGACCGGGCTTCGTGCAACCCCATCTATTTCGAGGGTTTGGCGGCGTGGTACTTGCCAGAAGGTCCGACACCATGCGGCAGTTGGCAAGATGCGGGGCTTTATGTCACCCACTGGATGCCCCTCCCCGAACCACCCAAGAGCCGAGAAGGTGCGGAATGAAGGGTTGGGAAAGACTTGTCGGAACGGTCCTCGCTATCGCGCTTATCGCGTACGGCGGATATGAAATTGTAGGATGGACCATCCGTATTGACGACCCCAAACCAACGCCCCCGACCCTCACCCCGCAAGATGTCCTGTTGGCTTTGGAAGCGCATGAAGCGAAATGCAAGTGCGGCAATGACGACGAGTTTGCGAAGCAATTCGCCAAGACGTTAGAGGAATCGGGGATACCCCGGTTGCCTGGAGTGAAAGAATGAACAAAGTTATAGGAACGTGTTCGATTTGTGGCGGAGCGGTAACAGTCCCGTATATCTGGATGGGAACCCCGCCGCCTATTCCAACTTGCGAGTCTTGCGGGGCAACACAGAGACGCCCGCACGGGCCCGTAGTAGACATGGAACCGCAATGCCCTAAAGAGATCGAGTCCGAAGTATATAATCGTGCGCTTGCACGAGCGGCGCGTGACATCAACAACACGGAGGAGGCCCCAGAATGACGATGAACAAAGCCTTACTTGTTGCGCCGATTCTGGCGGCTCGACTCGCGCAATTAGGCCGCTACGCCACGTTCGGAGGTGAACAGACCGATTTATTAGACGACCGCATTGTTGAGGCGGTGGAAATCGCAGATCGGCTGTTGGCTTACGAGGAGGAAAACTGATGAGGCTTAATCTCGCTACACCTACACGCCCCCATATCTGGGTGGATCGGTTTTGGAAACACGTCCATAAGACCGAAGACTGCTGGGAATGGACATCAAGGCTAACAAAAAAGGGGTACGGTAGGTTCGCTGTATCGCAAAAAAGGCTCGCGGCGCATAGGGCGTCGTGGTTTCTTCATTACGGCCCGATCCCAGAGGGGATGTTTGTTTGCCACCATTGCGATAATCCCAAATGCATACGTCCTGACCACTTGTTCTTGGGAACGCACAGGGACAATATGCGCGACATGGCCCGCAAAGGCCGTGCTATCAAAGGTCGAAAGGGTCCCCCGCGCTGGGGACAAGGCAATCCAAACGCAAAACTCACTGAGGCGGACGTGTTGCAAATACGACGCGCCTACAAGAATGGCGGCGTGACCCAATGTTCGCTTGGAACTCTTTATGGAGTGCACCGTACCGCAATTAGCGACATCTTGATTGGGAGAACCTGGGCGCACTCTGAAGGAATGGTGGCAGAATGACCCGCGCTGAACGCATCGCAGAACTGGAAGCGGAACTGGCCCGGATCAAGGCCGAAGAAGAGGCTGAGAGAGGGTTGGTGGAATACGGCCCGTGCTGGAATGCAATGCCGAATGGCACCGTAGAACAAGGGACCTATATTTCTGGTTGTGGCTTTGCCCAATTCCCCTTCACCGACGACGGCAAACGCAAAGCCGACCGCGCTGGGAAGCTGTTCTCATCACTGAGCCTTGAGGACCCGCCGTTTGAGGTTGGGCAGGAGGTGTTTTACGCTGACGCTGCTGGTGGAATCGGACCCCGTTCGTGGGCAAACGTTGACTGGCAGATCGACGCATGGCACCAAGGCCGCATCAAAGCCACCGAAGCGGAAGCCGCCGCATGGCGAGATAAGTTTAACGGGGCTTGGACGGGAGGCGGGAATGCCTAAATTCAACATCCCCGAACAACGGCTCCAACAAATCTCTGACCGCATTGGGTTTGAAGTTTCCGAGATTCGCGGACAGATTGAAAAACGCGAGAAGGAAGTCAAAGACTGCGAACAGCGAATTCGAGAACTCCAAGAACTTTGCCCCCACGCCGTCACGAAGCACCATGCCCGGTTGACCGCCGAAGACGACGACTACGACGTTTGCGAAATCTGTGGAGCGACGCTATGACCAGCTGCCCACGCTGTCAAACCGAAATGATCGTCAAAGGCGGCCATCCCGACTTCGAGGGCGACCTTGAAGGCCAGACGATGCACTACGCTTGTCCGGTGTGTCAGGGGACGCCGGATGAGTTCATCCGCGAATGGTCAGGCGAGGATGTGCGGGGCATCGCAAAATTCATCGCCGCCAGAGACGCCGCCAAGAAAGCCGAAGGCCGGTTGGAGGGGTTGAAGGAAGCGGCTGGGATTTGTGAGGCGGTCTATGAATCCGACGACAAAGCTCGACACGATTCGATGTACCTGCAAGGTTTTGAATGGGGTGCGGAGAAGTGCGAACAAGCCATCCGCGCCGCAATGGAGGCAGAATGAACCACGAGAGAATTGAAGAGATTCGGGAAAAGAGATTCAAAACGGTTATCACAGCCGAAGAACTCTACCAACTCGCCACCCTCGCCCTGCGCGGGCTATCAGACCGGAGTCCTTCAGGCCGGAGTCCTTCAGGCCGGAGCCTGCCGAAAGTCGAGTGGGCTGGACCTGACCCGGACAACTTTTACACGTGGTATTGTGTGTTGCCGTATTGCGATATGGGGATTAGACGCATTATAACAGACTACGTTTGGTCTATAAGTTATCAAAATGGCGACAGTCACGGTCACACCGACTCCCTGGAAGCCGCCCAGAAAGCCGCCGAGGATGCACTCGCGAAGCTAGTAGGAGGAGAAGAGTGAACTGGTACAAGTTGACTTGGCGCGAACGATTAAGGGTTTGCTGGCGCATCTTAACGACCGGATACGACGAGAGGTACGAATCTGCGTTGGACGTTATTCAGGAGACACCCAATGACAATTGACGAAATCAAGAAGTTGAGCAACCGGGAATTGGATGCGCGGTTGGCGGAGAAAGTGTTGGGCCAAATCGTATTCGATGACCACGGTTACCACTTTACACACCCTGCGACCGTGCCGACGGTGTACGGGCCTGGTTGCCCGGCTCTGCCCGAATACAGCCAATCCCGCGACGCCATTGCTCCGTTGGAAGAGAAGACGATTGGGGAGGTTGGGCCGGTGGAATACGCTAATCGGTTAAGCGATGCAATTACTGGCAAACCAGCGTGGACATATCAATCTGTCACTGCATCCGCCAGACACCGGGCGGAGGCGATTCTACTTTGCTGGGAAACGGATTCCTTGAACGGACGTACGTGACCGAATCGTACCCGAGACGTTCAGGGTGGGGGAGATTTCCCCGGAAAGCTGGACGCGCTTTGTCCGGGCGTCTTCTTGAATCCAGCGGTAAAAGTCCGCAAGGACAAACTGAAATATGCCCCCTAACTCCCGAAGGAGAAGGGGGCTTTCAATATTCGGATGGGGCCTCGTGCAACCGATCTAATCTTTGTCCGGTGGATCAATCGGCATAGCCACCGTGATATGCCCTGCACTTGCCGATACTTCGGCTGAGGCCCCCTATGGGATTCGTTTTATTGCCAGCAACCGTGGCCCGTGACAAATCCATTTTACCACAGAGTCCCGTCTGCAATTGTTGTTTTTGTAGATATTGGCACCGGCAGAAGGAATCGAACCTCCCTCTTTGCGTCCAAAGCGCAACGACTTGACCACTTGCCCATACCGGCAGGGGTTTAGACGGTGGGGGGGATTCTGACGGTCTTGGTTCCAGCAAGGCCCTGTTTGGCGGGTTTCCCAAACGATTCCGTGATCCACACGGGCACGTCTACGCCATCTGAAACCATATACTCAGGAAACGGCTCGTGCCTAACGAAACACGTTTGCTGGGGCCTAATCCGAATCTCACAATTGCTGGGATTCACGCATTTGCCGCCAATGTAAATGTCGTGTTCCGTACTCTTGTTTGTGATGCCCAAACACCTACGCGGTTCCGATGCGGGCGACGAATCAAGGAATTCAAACGGCTCCACCGGCTTAATCGGTTCTTCAGCCGCAACCTTCGGCAACAAGGGCAACGCCGCCGCGCCCAGAAGTCCTTTTAACAACTGTCGTCTTGTCATGTTTCACCTCCAGGGGTGATTATACCGCAGTTCCCGTTTCCACAATCTCGTAGAAGATCGTATCGGTTGAAGTGTTGTCCAGCGTCCATTCGACGTAGCCTGACCCAAGCGAGGCGGTGACCGAACTTCCGAGCGTCCCGGCGTGATTGACCCGGTACATCGTCAAGTTCGAGGGGCGCTGGTGGTAAAGCCGGATTGTCGCCGTGCTGTGAGACAAACACTCGGTTCCGTCCCCGGCGTTGGTCATTTCCAAGCCCGTCCAGGCGCGGTTTCGTTTCGTCACGTCCGTACAGTGAACCACGCTGATTCGTTTGGCTGTGTAAAGCGGAACCGGATCGAAGCTTGAAAGAGCCACCAAAGCCCTGGCGGAACCTGAGTTGATCGTAATGATATGAGCTTTGTGTCCTGTGAACGTCCGCGAAGCCGTGGCGTTCCCGCAGAACACAATCGTCCGTTCGGTGTCGGCGTAGAACGTCTGCGCGCTAGCATCTTCGCCGGAGAAGTTGGTTGCCGTTTCGTCTTCCGCCAAGTCCCGCAAGAAGAGCGTAGCCCCAACGATATACGCCGCGTCCCTCGACCTGTCGGTATGCAGGTCGTACTGCCTCATGTTGGCGATTGTAGAGGGGTCCCAGTTGCCGTCGATGTATTCAAACTGACCCCAGCCCGCCCAGCCCTGGCGTTTGCAGTAGATCGCCGTATAGACCGGGTTCTCAAACTTGAACGGGTTCGGGTCGGACGAGTTGCACTCTTCGAGAATCTTCGGCAGGTTCGTATGCTGCGTCGGGAACCTGACCCCGCTTGAATGGGAAGTGAAGATATCGTCAAGCGTGACGCCCATCTGCGAGGGCGGGTCCATCTGCCAGCTTGAGTACGTCCCCGTCCCGCCGGTTACGTTGAAGTAAACATGGGAACAGCCAATATCTACCGATGCCCGGAAGGTATATTCGGAACGGTTGGATGAGAAGTCACTTCCCCAAGCAATCAACGCGCCCGACCCTTCGGAGGCAAGGAACGTTCTCGCTGCCGCCAGAGCGGTAATGCATTGATTGTCCAAAAGGGTCCGGTGAGCCGAATTGCTTTCCGACCATGTAACCCCGGTCGCTTGATTCAAGAGAATCGCTTGAGTGCCGGTGTGGGTCGTGGAGGGTAGGAACTCGTTCGTCAGCGTGTTGTACAGGTTGTGGGGGTCGTCGGCAATCGTCACGCCGGACTCCGATCCGACTGAGACATCCAACGCGAGAATCCCCGAAGCGTAGGCGTGAATCTGAGTTCGTGCCGCCGCGTTGTAGGCGTACACCATCTTGAACCGGCTGAAGTAGGGCGAACAGACTTCGTTATCTGCCGTATCTACCGCCGTCGTCAGGGTGACCTGAGTAGCCGAATCGACGGAACTGATGGTGTGCGCGGTCCCGGCGGTGTGGAAGTAGAGAACCATTCCCGCCGCCAAACCCGTGGTTGAATCCACAGCCTGAGTCACGGAAGCCCCTACGGAACCCGTGGTGACTTTGGTGATGTTCGACCCGACAACCGCGTTCGCGTTAGCGATCGGAGTGTAGAATGCATTCGTTGACTCATCGTTCCCAAAGAGGGAATTGAAGTCAAGCGAATACCACATCCCCCGCCTTCGGAGTTCTTTAATCAGCCGGACGAGTTTCGCCGTCTGAGTGGATTCGAGTTCGTACCAGTTCGTGACCGGGGAGTTGACAAGGATTCCGTTTCCGGTTGAGGTTTTCTGGTCGATGTGGTGAATGCGGACGCAGTTCACCCCTCGTTCTTTCAACTCATTGACGATCTGTCTCGCGTTGGCATCCGAAGAGGGCAAAGCCCCGCCGCCGGAAAGTGTGTGATGGCACAGCCAAATGCGATGCCCCCTGTAATAGAGCTTGTCGCCTGAAACTGTGACACGCTCGGTGAACAACCCTTCTGGTTGGTTGAACCGCAAGAGACGCCGGTAAGCGTTCTTGGAGAAGTTCGCCGCATCCGAAGAAAGGTTGGTGAAATCACCTGCCGCCGCCGGGACTGTAATGCCTGAAGATGCCATAGTTAGAACCCAAA
>ERZ761590.72-NODE-72-length-21848-cov-364.394622_pt1 | contig 21848 bp, 31 predicted proteins | sample MGYA00511880_ERZ761590 | MGnify/ENA primary metagenome ERZ761590 (study PRJEB28899, sample SAMN03785555) | bioreactor sludge metagenome | biome: EBPR Sludge; feature: EBPR Bioreactor; material: 0.22µm filtered reactor supernatant | place: Saint Lucia: Queensland... | reverse complement strand
ACTTTCGTCATTTCTGCCAATTTTACTCGTGATACTGGCCTTCGTCGTACTAGAACTGTAGCACGTCTGGTTGCAAAGACACGGAGATCAACCCAATCAGGATCAGTTTCATCTTCCTCTACTTTGAATCGCAGAGTGACTGCTTCCCAGGGAATTCCTTTGCTATGTGCTCTCTTTCTAGCAGCAGACTTGGCATTCATGATTCCTTTCTGAACAACCGCGAGAGAATCCTTTGCGATTGTAATCAAGTGTCCTGCATCCTCTGCTGCTAGGGCGTCTTGCAGAATTTCTTGATAAGAAACCTTTTCTACATCCGATTCCTCATCAAAGTCATCTTCATCCAGCTCCAAATCAAGATCAGTTTCGTCCGGGCTGTGCATCATGTTTCGTTACCTCCGTAATAGTTTCAAGAACAAGAAGTTTGCTTTCCTCCTTCTCAAGCGTTAGTGAAAAGCTGCGCAAAATTGCACATATTGTAGCCCTTTGTGTCTGATTTGTTACATTCCTTGCTACAAAATTCTTCACTGCGGAGGTGAGGTTCCTTACCACGGAAATTTCTGCCATTTTATATCCTTTCCTGTGTCGTAAATTACTGAAAGCGGGATTCCTGTCCAGTTCTTTATATACTGTAGCATTGGAACACATTCCCACATTGTTAAAGCTCTTGGTTTTATTTCAGGTGGCGCGACTATTGGTGCCATCCACTGATATAGAAACGCTATCGTGTATGCTAGGTCTTTTGGGTCTCCTCTAGAAATTAGTAAAAGGAAAACACTCAAAGGAGTTCCTTTTTCCTTGAGTGCCTTCCTCGCTTTTGCCGCTGCTAGAAGTTCTTCTAATGATGACATAGTATGCAATTAAGGATTTTCATTCTTGGCTCTCGCCAAGCAAACTGCCACCAGCTAGAGCGCGTCTCACCGTTTTTTAGAAAGCTAGAAGGTATCGATTTTCTCCCTTTATACCAAAGTATCGCATCGTATAAATTGAAAAATTCCGAGAAAATCTCTACCATTTCACTCTCTGGAGAGTCTCGTAGGTTATAGCCTGTAATCTCTACGAAGGCTTCTCTTAATGCTGTACAGACCCATCTTTCCTTCCCACTGCTTATCTTTTCCAAAGCCAACATATAGATACTTCTTTTCATGTCATCCATTTTTATTTCCTCTCAAGTTAGAACTTCTTAACACAGGATACACCATTCAGCGTCATGTTTGCGTTGAAGTATTCGATCTTTTCCGCTATGGAATTTCCTTTCAGTCTGCGGTTCGCTATGGCCTTATCAATCATAAATTGTTTGGAAATCAAAACCACCTTCTCAGATGCTCTGGTCACTGCGGTATAGAGAAGTTCATTGAATGCCATGATGCTATGGTCTTTGTGCAGGACGATTATTACTTTTCTCCACTCGCAGCCCTGACTCTTATGAACTGTGAGGGCGTATGCCAGAGAAAAAAGGGCTTCTGAGAATTCCCCTGTTTTCCTCAGCCGCAGGACTTCGCCGGTGTCTTGAAGTTCTATCGTCACGACGTTGCTAGCTTGGTGAGTTAGTTCTTCAATATCTTCCTGCGCCATTGCTTCAAGATCTACATCTACACCCGCTAAACCATTATCTTCATCCAAATCATCAAGGTCGAAATCCGAATGATGCATAACTCCGAATCTGGTAAGATGCTTGCTTGGCGGACGTGGTGATTTTCCTGCGTAGATACGATTTACGTCTATCTCTTTTATGTACCCTACTTGTTTGTTGTACATAATCTTATCTCCGACTGCGAGATAGAGCTTCCTTCTCCCTGCGATAACTTCCCACACCTCATTCTGATTCAGGAATTGTGCAATGTGGCTATTCAAGGAAGTGGAACCTAGGGCTTGCTTTCCGAACGGAGTTAGGACGATATCCGTTTCGGGATCATATTCTCCCGCTTCGTACCATTTCTTCATTGTGTTTGCGAACAGCGTTGCCATAATGTGCTGGCCATGCTGCTTTGCTCCACCTTCTATCAGCTTAAAGTCAGGCCCGTACTCTAATGCATTTCCGTCAAGGATGTTGTGGGCGTTCTTGAGAACGAGACTATTAAATGCTTGACGATACACTGTCCGCAATTCTATAACTGGAAGCTGCACCAAAGCGTAATTTAAGATGGAAGGGCCAAACACTGGGGGAAGCTGGTTGATATCTCCGATGAAAATACACTGCGTTCCTGTTTCCATTGCAGCGAATACTTTCTCCCATAGTGGGAGATCAATCATGGAGGCTTCCTCGAATGCGATCGTTTTCGTCGTCAGCATATTTCCTGCATGGCGACGTGGAACAAAGCGCATTGATTCTTTCTGAGTCTCTGGGTTAAAGTAAAACTCCGGCTCGAATTCAAGGAAGTTATGCACTGTGGTAATGTTAGGTGCGAAAAACTCCAGTTCGGATTCTTTACAAATAGCCCGCTTTGAATTTCCTGATGCGATTCTCGTATATGCGACCACTGCTGCCGCTGGACCGGAAACTCTTTCTTTTGTTCCCTGAATCTTGAATACGTGCGTTTCTCCATGCAGACGCTCCGTTTTCAGGATCGTTTTGATGAGTTCCCTTTCGGTTGTAGTCTTTCCAGTACCGGCTTTTCCGATAATACAGAATGACTTTCCTGCCGCCGCAAGCTGCACTGCAGTTTTTTGATCTTCGTCAAGTACGATACTAGTGGAAAAGGTTTCCTTCTTTTCTGCGGGAGGTTGAACGATGATTGTGGGATTTACCGCAGGAGCGGGTTTGATTCCTTTTTTGGCGAGGAGTTCTGCCAGAGTAATTTTCATTTCTATTTCCTTTCTGTTATTTTAAGCCTGATTCCTAAAGGCTTGCACAATATCATAAGCTTCTTTGAGAGAACACTTATGCTGCCTCCTGTACAGGGTAACTGCTTCAGGCACAAATCCCAGGTCAGCCAAAGATTGCCAGTGTTTGATGTGTTTCAACAATTCTTCTTTGACAATAGCTGTCTCGTCGAGAAGGGCTTGATATTTGTTCAGAAGCATGGTAATCGATTCACCAGTTTGCATTTCTATTTCCTTTCTAGTAAGAGTAAGAACATACAAATCTACCCGAGGGCAGAGTTCTATATTCTTTTTAGGTTCCCGGCTTCCTGTTCCCAAAATGGGATAGAGTGTGGCGGACTCCGCTTTTGGCTCCCCTTTCTTTAAGAGCTTGTTAAGGAAGCCGGGAATTTCTTTCTGTTTCTAGAACTTACTCAGGAACTCATATGCGTCCCTGTGCATCTTTTCCACGTCTCTCGTCCGTGTTGGGAGAACCTTTCCGGCTTTGGCCATGATGGCCATCGTTTCCACGGAGAAGTTATTCCTACTGTAGCAGACTGCGCGAAGGTGCATGAAAGCCTGATCGACAAGTTCAATTAACTCCTCCTTTGGCATTTCTGCAAGCTTACTCCGAAGGGTTCTATCCGTATACATTTTATTACTCCTTTCCGTCTTTTTCATGTTCCCAAAGCAACCAGTCTTTTTGCGCAACTAGCCAGTCTACAATATCTTTGGCTTCCTTCAGTCCAACCAGTTTGTCTAGTGTTTGTGTTGGTTCTGACCCTTCACTTTTTACAAAAGCTTCGAAACAGTTATCATAATATCCCAAAGGATTCCATTTTGATGGTTCTTCCGTAAAAAGTCCGCAGAGGAGGCTGATTGCTGGGATCTTCCCCTTTTCGAAATCCATGCTTAGGCGTAAGAGAGTTCTGAAATCGGAAAAGCACATAAAAATATCTTGACGATACATAGTTGAAAGATATGCTTGGATCAGATTACGCGCTTTTTCTTTGTTTGCGTCAGCATCGAACATTTTATTACCTCTTTCCTTTCGTTTTGTTTAGTACTGCGTATATTGCTTATTCGCTTCGATCCAATCTACGATATCCTTTGCGTCTTTTAAGCTGAGGTCAGAGCTATAATATTGCTCTGGTTTGATGTGTGAAAAGTCTTCATTGATGAACTTATAGAATTCCTTGCTAGCATAGCCCGTTTGAACCCAGCGTTTCTCCTTCATGGGGAACATCCCTCGGAGATTCTTTATAGCTTCGATTTTACAGTTTTCGAAAAGCTGATCCATCAAGGCGCGGAATTGCTCATTCTGGAAATCTAGCGTTGGCTCATCCAGAACTTGGATAAGGTAGTATTTAATGAGAATATACATCTTTCCCTCATTTACCGAGAGGGCCTCTCTGCGGTTGGATTTAACTTGTACGTTCATTTCACTTTCCTTCCTAAATGGTTACTGCCAAGAGAAAAACAACAAGCGCGAATCCTAATGCATACAAATCGCACTCGTGTCTTTGGAATAGAGTGTTACTTTTTGCTATCTTTTTTATGGTGCTCTTTTCCATTCTTTTTCTCGCTTTCTTTCCTTTGTTTCATGTACGTATCCCAAATTTCCTTTGTTTGCCGCTCAGTACGGCAATTCCTGATTTCCTGCATCGTATTCCACGTCATAACTCACCTCTTTTTCAAGAATTGCAATTACTTCTTCAAGGCTGTGTGCTTCTGCCATCCTCATACACTGTTCTGCTTTTTTATAGCTACAACTGGCCTCGACGTAATCAAACACAGCTTCGGCCATTGCTTCTTTATCTTCTGTTCTTTTTGTGGGAAGATAGCGAGTTAGCTCTTGGAGTCGCTTCAGGCTGTTTAATGCGTGCTCGTTTTCAGTCATCTTAATTTCCTTTCCTTAATCTAGCTTTACGCCGGAGTCTGTTTTATGTATTGTTCTATCAAATTCAACAGTACTTCGATTCCTGTTTTTCTGACCTCAAACATTACTTGTTGATGGCGTCGTGATTCAATACAGGCCGCGTCAGTATGGGTTCTTTGTATGATTTGTGCAATATGAACAAGTTCTGCTGTGGCCTCTTCCAAAGTGAGACGATTTGGCATTGTCGTGAAGTTCATTTTCTATTTCCTTTCTATTCTTGCGTTTGGTTTTCCATCTTGGATTTAATGAGTCTTACGACTGCAAAACTTGCTCCGCCTTGCAGGGTTTGGAAACTAACGAGCACTTTACAAGGAAGGTTTTCCAGAATCAAGACTCCATCGGAAAGACTATCGAATTTTATCTGGTAATTCCAGTTGTTACGAGTGAGGAATCCTTTTGTTATGTCCTCATCAGTAAGTGTATGTTCCATTAAAAAAGCCCTAAGGACTTCAGGGCTTTTGTTTTTCAGGCTGAATCGAACAGGTTTTTCCATATCAGTTTCCTTTTTCCTTTGCTTCTTTTCTTTGTTGTGCTTCCTGCAGCATCTGCTGGAGTGTTTTCCTTGGCTTCTGAAAAGACTCCGCTTCATCTTCCAGATTGGTATTTTTGTTGATCTTGATACTTCCGATGATTATTGCCAGACTCTCTGCGGCGTCATCCTCTTTCTCAGTCAAGAATTGCACATATCGTGCTTTCTGCTCTTCTGAAACAAAGGAAACGTTTGTTCCTGTAGCAATGTGATGGAAAATACTACAAGCCTTTGCACCGATAACGCCAGCGTTTTTGAGTTCGCTGGCCAAACGTTTGATGTTTTCTTTTTGGCTTGTCGTGAGGCTGAATGGTTTGTTTTTCTTTTCCTCTGCCTTTCTTTCGGCAGTCAGCTTTCTTTCTTCTTCCAGAAGCTCAGCTAGAACGTCGTGAACAACTAGACTTCCTTCTTTCTTTGGATAAAGAGCATCCCGGCAATCCTCGAGATACTGCTCCAGGCTTTCGAGATTTGTTTCTTGGCAGAATGCAAAATGTGGGAGTCGTTCTGAAAGCCACTTCTTATCAGAACGGCACTCCACTATTCTTCTTAATGCATGGATTATGTCTGTGTTGGTGTTATGGCTTGTTTCGTTGAAGATCCCGGAAAGGATATTATTCCTCTTGACTGCGGGGAGGTGATCCTCAATGAGAGAGCAGGAATGCATCAGAGCAAGAAATACTCCGGCCTTGATTTCTACTGCGATTCCTTTCAGCTCTGAATCTGATAGACTGGCAATTGCTATCGCGTTGCGATATTTCGCAAGTGGGGAGTCGTACTCTAAGGCAAATGGCAGTGCCGGAATATCTGCCAGTTTCAGTGAAATTCCTGTTATTGTGCAGATTGCGGTTGCTTGCATTTTAGTGTTTCCTTTCTTTCTTTGCTACTTACGTTGGTAAGAGTTTAACATTCAGTTTATAGCGCCCTGTTACGACGCTATGATACTAGATGCTAGAGAAAATCGCGGTTATTGCTAATGAATCTGACAATTTCAACGGCTTTCTTCAGACTTAAACTACTACGACTAACAGGATTGAAATTATTGTTTGATTGTTGCACTAGCGTACAAAAACCATCACCCAGACTTACATCCCAGAATTTATCTTGCAGGTAGAGATCACGCAGGAGTTTAACGGCCTTTACCATACTGCCGCCTTTTGGTGCCTCTAACATGCAATCAATAACTTCGTGCAGTTGGCTATTTGTGATATTGGGAAGCGGGTAAATATACTCGTTAATCAGAATCCTAAGTTTTTCAGTGTTGGATTGCATTTTACTTCCTTTCTTTGCTAGTTGGCAGGGTGGCAGGGCGCCAAGTGGGATTGTGGCACGGCTGGCCCTCGGCGTCAAGCGCGGTGCTAAGTGCCTGATTGCATGGCGGTTTTCGCGCCCTCTGCGCCCAGTGCGCCGGTCAAGGCTGCTGCGCTCCGAACTGATGGAACTAGTAGAATGGAAGGAACTATAAAAACTGAAATGAAAGTACCCCCTCCCGGTCCCGATTTGACCCTCTCCGGGGGAGATAAGGGGATAGAATAAAATATATCTTCCTTCTTGGGGTTTGTTTTGTATGTCTTAGCCTTATCTTTGACCGTATCAAATTTTTAACTTAAAAGTCGAATACCCCTATATGTGTTTATATAGGTACCTAGATATGTTTATATGTCTGGATATTTATATCTATGGATTTATCCCGGCGGGGGACGGTGCGCGTGGAAGGGGGAGGGGGGTATTTCGATTCAGTTCTTTCCAATCCTTACATTCTATGAGTTCCACTAGTTCTATGAGTGATTTCCTCAGTGGCCGTTTCGTCCTGGGGCGTCGCGGCGGGCGCACCGTGCATGCGAGATTTATTTTCATCTTATCTTATTTTCTTCTCCTATAATATATTGATGACTCTACTCGTGTTTTTCAAGTCTAGGACGGGGCTAAGAAAAGAAAAAAGTTTGCGGAAACACTTGACAAGTCTGCCGCCAAGCCTCAGAATCTGTCCTACGGTCACTTGACCGGGCGGACGAGAAAGGTAAGAGAAATGAAAGTACGGATCAGCTATCAGCATGTGAGTGGACACTCCAAGTATGATCGGGAGTGGATTGGGGAAGGGGAAAATTTCGAAACTGCCAGAGAGGCAGCGGTGAAGGAAGCCATGCGGGAATTCCCCTTCCCCCACCTGAGGATCCCGGCCCTTCTGGGATGGGAGAGTCGGGTTTACCAGGGCAACAACATGCTGGTAGTCCTGTACGATTTTTGGACTTAGTAATATAGCATCTAGCTACATAGCGCATTCAAACGTTCAGTGAGTGCGCTATAAGCTACATACTGTAGCACTGGCCTAGCAGATTCTAGGATGCCCACTAAGGGCGCAAATGGGAGATTTAAAATGAACGCAAACGCAAACGAAACCAACAACGCCAACGAGCTGATGCCTTTCACGCATAAGGTTCAAGAGCGCCAAAAGGGCGACGACGGCAAGGGCAGGAATGTAGAAATCGGTGCAGTTGGCTATCTGGTGCCGACGCTTCAAGCTTTCGGAATCCCGGCGCAGGGTCCGAAAACGGATGATGACGGTGACTTGGTTTATGAAAATAGGGTTTCACAGTGGCTTTGGGAAGCTGTCCAAAATGCGGTGAAGGCTCAACTGGTTTCATTTCTGCAGCCCAAGTCTGTTGAACTCAAAGAAGGTTGCAAGCTCTGGAGTTCTGTTGATGAACTGGTTGTCGGTTCTTCGGCAGTAAGCCAGAAAGGCGCAACACTTAAACTCAGGGCAGACTTCAAAGCAGCCTGGGCAGCATATATCACCGGCCTGAAGAAATCCCCGGCAGTCACGGCGGCATTCATTGCGCTGGGTTCGGATTTCCCCACCAAGGGGAAAGATTGCGCTCTGTCTGTTTCCAGTGCTGGCAATAAGGCAGCCGTTGCGCGTCATCTGACCACGTTCTTTGATGGTTTGAGCGAGGGCGATCAGGAGAAGTTCGGGGAAATCGTTGCTGACTTCGCTGCAATCTGCACGGCAGAAGAGCAAGACCTCTCAGACGAGTAACACAACCATATGGCCCTTCCTGTCGAACTGGCAGAAGGGCCATTTTCACATCTACGAAAAAGAGAGGAAAGGCTTGATTTGCAAGGGAAAAGGCCCGGGGCATGGGCCTTTTTTTATGTCTGCCGCGCCCGTGGCCTTCAATAGTAGCCACAAAAAATTCCTAAAATTTTCGAAATCCACCTAAAGAAATTCTTTCCTACCTAAAGAAATCAGTTAACATGGCAACGAAAAGATAAAAACAATCTCATCGACAGATGGTGCCAACCTCGCCCCGCGCGCCCCTTTTTCTTCTCCCCCTTTGCGCATACAATCCCTTTAACGTAGAACGCGACGCAAGAAAGGAAACCCCGCCATGAACCGCGCCAAAGCTATCCACTTCCTCAGTCTCGGACTCCCGCCCGGCCAAGTAGCATCCATTGTGGGAGTTTCCCCCAGCCGGATTTCTCAGCTTCTTTCTGAACCCTCAGTAAAAGAGCTGATTGAAGAAAAACAGCTGGAAAGACAAACAGAGAATGAGGAAAATGAACGTCTTGAAGCAAAGGTTCTTGCAGCAAAGAACTCCCTGTTAGATTCCTTGGCAACAAGACAGCACGAAGCAACTTACATGGAACTGGCCCGCGCTTATCAAATAATCTGCGCGGCGAATGCTCCTAAGAATGCAATCCCGGTTCAAGGGGCAACAATATTTAATGGGACAGTAGTACAGATTGCAATGCCAGCACGAACTTTTCAACAGGAAATTCAAATCACTGCGGATAAGGAAGTAATTGCAATTGGAGATAGGGAACTCGCGCCACTTACAGCAAATGCAGTGACGGCGCTTTTTAAGCGAATGAAGGAAGGAGAATGCAATGAGCCAGAAAACTTACTTACAGGCCCAGAAAAAGGCACTGGAGCAGTTGTTCAAGCTGCAGCCTAAATCCTAATTCTAAGGGGCGCAACAATGGAACAAGTGAATATCCTCTTTGATGAGGAGAAACTTCTATCCATTGTTGCGCCCCTTTCCTTATCCCCGCGCCAGATTATTTATCTTCTAGAAACCGCCGTGCACACCCTGGAAGAGCCGGTGCATTTAGACTTTGATCCAGATTAGAATCTCACCGGCGAAGCCCGTCTAAATTCCTCCTTAGTTTCCCTTTTACAGCTCTTTCAGGGAGTCCACTCCACATGGAAATTCTACCTTCCCTCCTCTCTTTCATAGACAGCAAAGTTCGTACATTTAAGAAGAGAATTTCTGATACTGTAGAAAATCCCAATGATGTAGCTGAACAAATCGCAGATAATCTCCCCGAGACGATAGATAAGACTATTAGCGATCCTTCTAACTTCATCGGGGGCGGGGCTGGCACCCTTATCTCTCGCGGCGCTAAAACGTGGAACCAGCCTCGTTATATCGAAGCAGTGAAGATGAAAGTCAAAGGTGCGAACAAGGACGAAATCTGGGATAAGACAGGAACTTGGCTTGACACTCCAGATATGATCCCGCGCCAGGAAATCTCTGATCTGGACATGAAGATTCTTAATCCAAACAAATGGCTGAAAAGTACTCTTCCAGATATGCAGGGAGCTTTTTATCAGCAAGGTCAACTAGATACTTTAGTAGCAAATCCCAATCTCTCTGCTGCGTATCCCGAGCTTCTGAAAGATATATTCTCTAAGATCTCAAAACGTTCTGGTGATAATAAATCCGGTAAGTTCGATTCCGTGGGAGGACGAGTCTTTGCTCATGCCTCAGAGGATGAGGATATTCTTAAAGTATTAGCCCACGAGCTTCAGCATGCAGTTCAGTCTAAAGAGGGTTTTGCATCTGGAGGGAATCCTGACGCAGTCATCAAGGGGGATATCCCAGAAGCTGCAGCTTTCTTTGATGCCTGGAGAGATAAACTCCTTAGAGCCGGACAAACTCCTCAAAACGCAACAGACAAAGCCGCCTATATGGCATATCATAACTTAGCTGGAGAAGCAGAAGCTAGGGCAACAGCAGCTAGACTCTACTATAATGATGCAGATAGATTGGCCCGTCCTCCATGGCTAGATTATGATATTAATGTTCCACTTAAAGAGCTAATTCTTAGATTTAACAAGAGGACGACGCCATGAATTTTCTCCCATCTCTCCTTAATTGGCATGCCGCCAATGCTCCTACGAATTTGCCGAAGGAAGTTCCTTATGAAAAACCGCAGGATACATACATTTCCGTAATGGATCCGACCCGTCCGTCTGATACCGAAAGCCTGGCAGAACTCTTGCTGAGGAAGATAAATGATACTTGGCAGGGGATGAAGGATCCTAATAAGGTAGTAGGAGTTTTGTCCAGAGAGGCAATAAATCCACTTAATTACTTATCCGCTCCAGCAAAGGCGGTCGCAGTAACTACTGGGAGTGCTGGAATACTTGCAACTTTGATGAAATTAGGAACTATTACTCCATCTAAAGCTGTTTCTACAGGGAACCAAGCTGGCGCATTTCGCCCTTCTGCTTCTAGACTGCTTCCATCCTCCCTGACAGAATTAAGTAATAGAACGACGACCATATTGAATGACAATTTACCTAGGCCAGGTTTTCGAGACTTCAGAACTCCAGAGGAGTTAGCAGAGGATATTGTTCTTGCAAAGATGATAGCTCCGAAAGAACTTCAGAAATATGGAGCACCCGAATTCCAAGCTGACCCCTTCCTTCCTCATGTGAGAAACCCTGAACGTAATCCACCAGCAGCCTTAGCTGAGCATTATTCCCTGAGCGATCTTATTAATGATTATCGTAGCCAGGAAGTTTTGCGTAAGAATGCAAGTAGAGCTTTTGCCTATACCGAGGCAAAAGATTATCCTCCTTTTATGCCATATCTGGAGAAGGATGATAAAAAGATGATGGAGACATTGGATCTTTATCCCAGACTTGGGGACGACGTTAGGGCATTTATGGGTCAATTGAAGGATGAAAAATCCATATTCAAGCTGCAATATACAGAAGCCAAGAATGAGATTTTAGATACATCTGCTGCTATTGCAAGAATCCTAACAACAGCAGGCTATACTCCAGAACAACTTAGTAAGAAAACTCTTCAACAATTAGTAGGATTCGCTCAGAAAGAAGAAAGGGCACTTCTAGAAAAAGAAGCTAAATCAGTTCAAGCCCTCACAGAACATACAGTTCGTCGCACAGTAGAACTCCAGACCAAGCAAAAACTTCCGCCTGAATCTAAAGGGCTTGTTCAACTGGAAAACGAGAAAGATCTGGCGACGGAAACAGCATTCCAAAATATCTGTTGTGGCGCCGGTCGAGTCGACCAAAATACAATGAAATATGTTCCAGCTTGGGATCCGATTACAGGAAAAAGAGAACCAGGATTAGGAACTGTTCCTGTTAGTGGGGATAACTTCTTTGGCAGGGTTAAGCGTGGAGAGAGTCTTATGTTCTCCTATCGTCCTAACGGTATTCCCGAAGCCACGATCGAACTTAATGCGACGAATGGGTCAATCAGGGAAATCGCAGGAAAGAACAATGATCCAATGGATAAAGGTCTTAAGGATGCCGTTCTTAAGGCTTTGGCTCCTGTTCAGAAGCAGATAAGTGCTAAGTTAACATCTGATATTAAAATGACCGGCAATGCTGCGGCTGATGCTAGGATTAATGAATATCTTAGGTACGCTAGAGCGTTTCCCGATGACGCTGATGATTTCATAAGGTTAGCTAGAGGTATAGTAAATCACCGGGGGGAATTTGATGCGGAAGGTTACGCTATAATACCTTAGCGGTTGAGAGATCTATAGAGGCTAACTAGTAAAAGGACGGTACAAAGAAATGGAAGATCACACAGACCAAAAGAGGCACGAAGTAACAGTAATCAATGCTTCCGCAGCTGAGATTTACGAGAGAGGCAAGATAGATATCAACTTCTTTGCCTCTCTTGCAATTCCTGAAATTTGCGTTTATCCCCTTCCTAATTTTTACCTAGCCTGTTTTCAGCTTCTTGTCTCTCGCCGCGATGTAGACTACGGAAAACTCCTTCGTTTTGCACTAGGATTACCGCGAGGCCATGCAAAGACCACTTTTATCAAAGTTCTTATTGCGTGGCTCATAGTTTATGATAAAGCGAAGTTCATCCTTATCGTATGTTCCGATTCCCCTTTGGCTGAGCTTCTACTTGCGGACATTCATGATATCCTTCTAAGTGATAACATCGCAGCAGTCTACGGAGATTGGGCAGCTGGACTTTCCATCGATTCCGCGGATACAAAGAAAAGCCAGTACCATGGTAGACCTGTTTCTATGGTGGCAAGAGGATGGAAATCAGGTATTCGAGGAATTAACCTTAGGCACCAGCGTCCTGATATTATCTTTATTGATGACGCGCAGACAAAAGCAAACGCGGAGAGTCTAACAGATTCCACCACTCTCCTCTCTACGCTTGTTGGAACCATTTTTAAAGCAATCGCACCTTACGGAGACCGTCTAATTATCTACGTAGGAAACATGTACAATGACACCTGCGTCCTAAACAAACTCAAGAAGAACCCGGGCTGGATTTCCATGATTACCGGAGCGATTCTTGCGGATGGAAAACCACTCTGGCCAGAACTATTCTCCTTAGAAGATCTGATGGAAAGCTATTACCATGATGAAGCCTTAGGAATGAGCCATGTTTGGTTTGCCGAAGTTATGAATGATCCAGTAGGCGGCGCAACAAGTATCTTTCCTAATCCTCTGCCAGATTCCCCAATTCAGGAATATGAACTTGAGCTGGCGGATGGAGCTTTCATCACAATTGATCCAGCCGGATTTAGGAAAACAAGTGACGATAATGTAATTGTAGTGCATTTGAAGTATGGAGAAAAGGGTGTAATCGTAGAGTCTAAACAAGGAATTCTCGATCCCGAGCAGCTAATTCTCGCAGCTATAACCCTTGCAGTTAAATGGAAGTGTTCTCTCATCGGGGTCGAGGATACAGGCTACCAGATGACATTGGGATTCTGGCTCACTAAGTACATAGTGCAATTTGAGCTTAATTCTCTCGTAGTAGTTCCCCTCTCCCCACATGGAAGAACGAAAGAAGCTAGGATTCGTTTACTGATTGCCGAGTTGTACAAAGGCAACTATGTCATTCATGATCATGAAACACGCAGGAATTTTACCTGGCAGGCTTCGACATATAAGCTAGGTAAGTCCGATAATCGTGATGACCTTCTAGATGCTTGTGCTTATGGCGTCGACGTTAGAAATGAATACTGGCATCAAATTACAAAACTGGACTATGGTCTTACTATCGATGGAGAATGTAAGGTCATAGGAGATAATACTCCTTTTTAAGGATTTAGTAATGGCACGCATTTCCCCCCAGACACAGAAGAACGTCATAGAGTACGCCAAGTTCGTTCTGATGGAGCACGGCGAAAATTCCGACTACCATGACAAGATGGAAGCAATCGACATTGCGTATGCAAGGTATAAATTAAACAAAGATCCTAAAACAGGTGTCGTTCATGGAGAGGGAATAGATGCTGCTACTACCCCTGCTGGTGTTTTTAACGTTCCTTCTACTACTCCTCCTGTTGTTGTGGCCCAAGTTGATAGCATGGTTGGATATTTGTCGGAAGTATTCCTGTCCGGAACCCCACTATTCCCTATTGTGTCTAACCCGACTAATAAACAATCTGCGGAGTCACTTGAGGCTTTACTGGACGATCATAGCATTCTTGGGGGTTATCCTCGTGAGCTTCTCATATTTCTTCGCGATAGCATTAAGTATAATCTAGGCGCCGTGGAATGTGATTGGACTTCCGTCGATCAATATGACGTCCTTGATGAAATTGCACAGGATGAAATTCGGAAACTCAAAAGGAAGGCAGTTCATTATACTAAGCTCCGCCGCCTCGATCTCTACAATACTGTCTGGGATAAAAACACAAATCCTGGGGATATTGCGAAAGAGGGAGATTATGCTGGTTACATTAGCATCCTCTCCCGGCCAAAATTGAAGCGCCTCCTCAATAAGATCTCAATCGAGGGTGACGCCCTTAACGTAGATAAAGCTCTTGCAAGTTATATCAGTGCAGATGCCCCTAACTACGTAATGCATCCTCAAGTTTCTGATTACATTGCTTCGAGAAAACCCACTACAATGATCGATTGGGCTAGTTTCCTCGGTTATGGTTCGCAAAAACAGGCTCGCGGCGTCCTAGGGAACTATGAAGTATTCAAACTTTATGCTCGTGTAGCTCCGGCGGATTTGGGAATTACTGGTCCCATGCCAAATACTCCCCAGATTTTCAAATTCACAATAGTGAACGGGGATACGGTAGTGCAGGTTAAGAGGATCATTTCTGCTTATGACCATCTCCCGATTCTTTTTGGTCAGCCTTTCGAGGACGGACTTGGCTATCAGACGAAATCCATTGCAGAAGGAAGTATTCCAATTCAACAGGCAGCAGGGACGCTTTTTAATATCCAGTTTAATGCCAGCCGCCGCGCTGTTTCTGACAGAGCTTTGTACGATCCGAACGTAATTCGTCCTTCTGACGTAAATTCTCCTGTCCCGGCTCCGAAAATTCCGGTCAAGACTAATCAGTTAAATAATCGTCCAATCAGCGATTCTTACTATCCCATTCCTTTCGATAGTCGTGGGACAGAAAACGCAATTCAGAACGGTATGCAAATCGTCAATTTTGGCAAGGAGCTTTCTGGACTTAATAATCCCCTTCAAGGGCAGTTTCAAAAGGGAAATAAATCAGTCACAGAATGGCGCGACACGATGGGGAATGCGGATGCAAGGCTTCGTCTCCCCGCTCTGGCTCTAGAATATCAGTTCTTTGTTCCTTTGAAAGAAATCCTCAAGTTCAATATTTTCCAGTATGGAGAGGATGCTGTAGTTTCTTCCCAAAGGACAGGCCAGATTATGCAAGCCAGAGTTTCGGAAATGAGGCAGAAAGTTCTTTCATTCCGGGTTGCAGATGGCTATACTCCAAAGAGCAAATTGGCGAGCACGGAAGCTATTATTAACTTGACTCAGATGATTAGTCAGAGTCCCATTCTTCAACAAGCCTATGGAATGATGCTCCCAAATATCGTAGCCCATCTTGCACAACTGATGGGTATTCGTGGTATGGAGGAGTATAATCCACAGGTACAGCAAGCAGTTGAAAGCGAAGAAAATCAAGCTGGTCCAGAGGCAAGTCCAGTAGGAGATTTGGCAAGGATTATGCAGGAAAACGATCTTCGACAGCAGGAATTAGCATCAAGAGAACAAGGACTTCAACTCCGACAACAGGAACTTAGGCAATGATTGATAATCTATTTCCAGTTCAACCTCTTACTCAGGAAGAAGAAGCTTTGATTTACGAGGTATTTTCTAATGCCACAGTCAGGAAATACCTCCATATTTTAGGTGCGGAGAGTGCGAAAGATCTCTTAGCTCTCCCTGTGCTTAATGAAACACCTGCGTCAGTGCTTAACAAACACACTTTGACGACAGGAAAACTTGAAGTCCTAGCAACCTTACTTTCTATCGAAGGAATAAAACAATGAGTATTCTTGACTCCATCTTGGGTCGTCCCGCTTCGCAAACTCCGGCTGCTCCTGCTCCTGTTCCGGCAGCTCCAGTGCAACAAACGCCAACTGAGCCTGTTAACCCACTTGACTCATATAAGGCGATGCTTGAAAATGCAAATAAACCAGCAGAATCTTCTGATACACCTTCTTTTAGTCTGGACGGAAAAGTATTGGACGAAGTTGGCAGTAAATTGAATTTTACTCAAGGAATTAATCCAGACCTTCTGCAAAAAGCCAACAGTGGTGATGCGGCGGCGATGGTAGTTCTCATGAATACAGTAGCACAAAATGCATATAAAGCAGCACTTCAACATAACACCGCTCTCACAGATACGCATCTTAATACTCGTGCGGAACATGAGAAAAAGTTAGTTGATGGAGCCGTTAAAAGCTCTCTTATTAGCAATGAACTGGCGTCGGTTCCTAACGCAAATCACCCTGTAGTTAAGCAGGAACTTGTTAGAATCGCCCAGGCTCTTGCAAAAGAAAACCCGGATGCTACTCCGTCACAAATCAAGGAAGAAGCTGTAAGATACCTCAACACGGTCTATTCAGCGTTAAATCCAAAACAACAAGACACCCCCGGTCAGACCCAAACAGCAGGACAGGTTCAGGATTGGGAAGCTTTTCTTAACGGTTAATTTTTCTTTTTGAGGTTTTACAATGGCTCTTCTCGAAGGTGTATTTAATACAGTCCCCCGCTCTGGTCATCCCACGGAACTGAACGCTAAGTCGCTTTGTGCGGAACTCCTGCGTCTTAGTCCCAATGGCGCGAGTCCTATTTCTGGTCTTTCTGCGATGTTTGGTACTACTCCCGCTAAAGCGTCGACCCACGGATATTTCAGTAAGACCACGGAATTCATTGCTACCACTCTGGCAGCTAACTACTCGATCGGCGCGGCTACTATTTCCGTTACTTCTGCTAGTGGTCTTGGTGTGGATGATATTATCCATAACAACACCAGCAAAGAAAACATGCGGATCACTGCCATTTCTGGTACGACTCTGACTGTTACTAAAGCCTATGGTCGTATTGCTGATGCTGCTGGTACTTCCGGTCAGAAAATCATCAAGGTTGGCTCGGCTAAAGCAGAAAATAGTTCTCGTCCTACCGCTCGTCAATTCCCTGTTGTGTATGTTTCGAACTACACGCAAATCTTCCGGAATGCCTGGGCGATTACTGGTACGGCCGCTGCTAGTATGATGGAAATCGGCTACAATAATGTGGCTGAAAGCCGCAAAGATGCCGCTGTGATGCATACCATTGAGCAAGAAACCGCAGTTATTTGGGGTCAGGCGAAAATGGATACTTCTGGCGCTCAGCCTATCCATACGACGCAGGGTATTTTTGACGCTGTTCGTCAATATACTTCGGATGCTAACTTCATTACTGCGGCTACTGTTGGCTCGACGACTACCCTTACGCAACTGATTGGGTATTGTGCTAAAGCCTTTAAGTATTCGACTGATCTGAGCAATCCTCGTCTGCGCTATGCTTTCGGTGATGCTAAAGCAATTCAGGTTATGAACGAGATTGCTATCAAGAACGGTTCTGTTCAGCTCACTCCGGAAACTACTACTTTCGGTATGGATTATCAGAACTTCAAATTCTATAAAGGCACGTTGCGGCTTCTGGAACATTCGCTGCTTAATGGTTACGACGAAACTGCTGGCCGTCTCATCATTATTGATATTCCGTCGGTTAAACTGGCTTACATGCCTGGCCGGAACGCCAAAGTTGAACAATATGGTGCTGGCGGTCAGATCGTTGAAAACGGTACTGATGGACAAGGCGGTAGCTTTACTTCGGAAATGGCTGTTGAACTTCGTAATCCCTACGGCTGTGTGATTATCGAGGGTCTTACGGCTGGCGCTACTGGCTAATTTCTATGTGGTTTATAATCCCCATTGTCCTATGGTTTGCTCCCAGCCATTTCTGGACAATGGGGATTTTTCTTATCTAGCTAAGGAATAAAAATGGCTGAATTTGTACATGTTTATAACGACGGCGGAGGGATTAGAAATGTTCCAATGCGGGAAGGTGCTACAAGGCTTACTACTGATAGAGTTCTTTACCAGTCCGGCGTCCCTTGGTATATTCCAGCAGGTGACGGTGGTTCTAATGGACTGAGCTTTACTGGAACTCGAGGGGTTTTTACTTTGAGTGCAGAATCGCCGATGACAGGCTCTTTTAATGTGTTGACTTCTGGTGGTTATTGCTACCTACCTGCTGGAGCAGGAGGTCTAGCAACAGGCGGATGGTATTGGTTCCGCATGACAGATGGCACAAATGGGGAAGTGTTCGCAGAAACCTACTCTGGAACCGGGCAACCAGCTTTTGTTTCATCGCCAACATCTCTGCCGAATCTGTCTGCTGGAAGGATCACGCAGGGCATCACAGAAATTCTTGGTCCGTCTTTCACTATGCCTGGCGGCAGCATGGGGCCGAACGGAACCACGGTCGCCAAGCTGAAATGGTTCGCTACGAATTCTGCAACGAATAAGACGCTGAGGATTAGGTTTGGCAGCTCTGACACTCTACGCTTTTCAGTCACAACGAGCAACATTGATCAATTAGTTAGTTCAACAAGGTCCAACATGGGAGTGGTGGACCGGCAGATCGGTAACAGAACGAATTCAGCCTCAAGCGCATGGGATGGTGGATCTTCTGGAACGACGTACAGTGGTGATGTTACAACGGTAGATACATCAGTTGATCAGACTATTTCGTTCTCTGGTCAATTGGGGGCCAATACGGATTCCCTCATCATTATCCCGTTGCAATTCATCGTACAGTACGGAGGCTAACCATGCCGATCATCAAATTCCCGAATACGGCTGCTGGCAAAGCGCAAGCTAATGCTATTCCTGAGCCGAAACACATCATGGAGGGGGCGCGCATTACGGTATTCACCGGTGTAGATGTTCCGCCAGCAGAAGCAGTTTTGGGTCCTTCTTCTATTGTTTTAACATCCCATCAGCTTCATCAAGGAGCACTGGCAATTGGTCAGACACGTCTTAACGAGTTAAGGGCTCTTATAGCATCCCCACCAACTCCTGCAATTGGAATTTACCTGGATAAATGTAATGTAATTGCTAGGAATAATTCTAGAGTGAACCAAGCTAGAACCACCCTTGGATGGACCAATGCTTTGATGGATCAGATTTTCGTTGCAGGTAGCGGGCTTGACCCATAATAAGAAAGGACTGAATAATGAACTTCTCTGAATGTGTGACAGTAGTTCTCGATCTAGTTAAACGTCCTGATAAGCTGACAGCTGCAGAGATGGCCGTTAATTCAGCCCTTTCTAAAGCCATTCTTAAAGGAGAATATACGCAAGACTTGGTGGAGACTTCGATTCCCATTGACTCCACCAAGTATGCACAAACCATTGATCTAACTGCCATCTCTCCGCCACTCACGCGTTTTAGGAAATGGAAATATGTCAAGCAGCCAGGTGCCTATCGTTATCTGGAGTACCTCTCCCCTGATAAAGTATTTCAGCCAGGTAGTTTTATGCAGAATGATATATACTATATGGCTGGCACCAATTTGATGATCATCCCATCTACTACATCCGCAACTCTTGAAGTCGGTTATTACTCCTACGCCCCCGCTTTGAAGAACAATGAAACCTTCTGGCTTCTTGATCTCTGTCCTTATGCTATTATCCACGAAGCCGCGGCTATTGTTTTTAAATCCATCGGGGACACCCAGGCCGCAGAGGGGAATAGAAGAACTGGGGCAGACCTTCTAAAAGTAATGGAAACCGACATTCAACACGGATACACAGTATAAGTAAAAACAATAAGGAGAATAAGAATGCAGCAGGATCGACGAAAGTATGATGGACTATCGGACGCCGAGAAAATAGATAGAATTCTTGAAAAATTGGAGGAGATCCTGCAGGCATTTCCTTATGGAATAGAGCATCACAAAACTGAACATATCGAACGGGAAGATGATAAAAAGGCTAGTAAGGAATTGATCAAGAGCCTCAAATCTACCGCCATAAAGTCAGCCGTGAATGCCTTTCTTATTCTCCTCGGCGCCCTCCTTCTTACAGGTCTAGTGACGAAGTTTAAGGAATTTCTAGGGAGTATTCACTAATGGGATTCGATACTTTCTATCACGAACTTCCAACTGAAGTTGGAACTGAGCTTCCTATCGGAGGATCTACTAATCAGGTTCTTGCTAAAGTAGACGGCACCGACTTTAATGTTTACTGGAAAACCGACGCGACTGGATCTGGACTTCCTACAGGCGGGTCTGCTGGGCAAGTACTTACGAAAATAGATACAGTAGACTTCAATGCCAATTGGCAAACTCCCGCAGCTTTCACTCTTGGCCCATTCACTGTAAATGGAATTGCGGTAGCTAATGCTACGGATGACCTTACTACACTCTCAGATCTAGGAACTACAACTAAAGTTCTACATGGAAATGCCTCGGGAGTCCCTACTTGGGCAGCGGTCAGTCTCTCCACTGATGTAACTGGAAATCTCCCTGTAACAAATCTCAATAGTGGTATGGGTGCTAGCAATACAACATATTGGAGAGGGGACGGAACCTGGAGTACCCCTTCAGGAGGTGGGGGATCGGGAACTCCGCCATATCCTTGGAATTACGCTCATAATTCAAATTTTTTATATTACGCAGATGATCATCTTAGTGTAGCTTTTGAATCCACTACTGGATGGTCTGAGCATTGCTTTCGCTGGTATGGCCAGGCCGAGGATGCAGGATTTACTACAACCATCTCTGGAGACATTACTGATCCAGGTATTACCATAGAGAGGACAGATGGACTTATAACTGGCTATTTCTATCTGGTGCAGGTTTTTGATAGTGTTGATATCATAAAATTCCAGAATCTCAATATGACTCTAGCAGTATTCGCTGAGCACTCTGCTACCTCTCTTATAGAAGAATTAACACTTAGCGTGCATCAGGGAGAGGGTGAGAATGAATTGATGTCCTCTGGATCTTCTTCTGGGTGGACTACAGCAACGGTTATTAGTGAATCATATACCTATCCTCCTAATACTCTGGATCCTGGATTATACAGTATACAGGTATATGTAGAACCAACTACTACTCAGATGGCGATTGCTATCAGTGGAAAATTCACATACGAGGATACTAACCCCATCGATGATCGATTGATTATTAGGGGCATATATCTCATATATGATGAGACAAATCAAAACTATATACGGGAGACAAAGAGTATGGCAGCAGTTCAGCACGAATGCTGTCGTTATGCCCGTACTGCGGATTTGTATCTTCGTGATAGTTATGAGAGTCATCTAATTGATATGAGAGCAGTTCCTACAGTGGATGCCCCCGTAACTGTAACGACTACAGGAACTACAAAAGATACTCTTATCATCAAGACAAATAGTTCTGGCGATAATGGCGTTCATACTGTCAAACTTAATGCGGAGTTATATTAATGGCAGATCCCAATGCAAGATACCCACTAGCTACCGCCGACGGAGTTCCTGTCCCTAATGAAACAATTAGGCCGCGCGGCTTCTACAGCATTGCAGTTTCTGGGACTGCATCCACGCTTTTAACGCTCACCGGAAATTATAAGACAGTAACACTTTGTTCTACAGTAGATTGTATTGTCCGTTTTGGTGCGACGGCTAGTGTTCCAGCGGACAGAACTTTGCTATCTGATGCAATGTTTCTTCCTAAAAACGTCGTCATGACAGTTTCCCCTGGAACTATGAGCATTAGCGCAATCGCACTTTCTGGGAGCGGCTCTCTCCGTGTTACAGTAATAGAAAGCTGGGCCGGCCTTGGCTTAGAATATCAGTTTAGTAGGAGATAATGAAATGCTGAAAACACAAGTAATTGATCTAACTCGATCCTTCCTTCCAATGGATCCAGAAACCGTAACTACGAATCTTATGGTTACAGCTGGAGAGGATTCCCCAGAGCGGATTCTCCCGACTATGGCATATGAGGGATATAACTTCCTTCCTACTGCCTA
>ERZ761590.67-NODE-67-length-23289-cov-7.095076_pt1 | contig 23289 bp, 49 predicted proteins | sample MGYA00511880_ERZ761590 | MGnify/ENA primary metagenome ERZ761590 (study PRJEB28899, sample SAMN03785555) | bioreactor sludge metagenome | biome: EBPR Sludge; feature: EBPR Bioreactor; material: 0.22µm filtered reactor supernatant | place: Saint Lucia: Queensland... | reverse complement strand
GGTAATAGCTCATGGGCTTCTGATGAAAGTAGTTTACCTTCTTGGTTTACAAAAACTGATTATAAAGTAGCTCATTCAGGAGAATCCGATTTGTATGATTTTATGAGATATTGGCTTGGAGATTTAGATTTTCGTTCAGAAGAAACCAAAGTATATCAAGAATGGAAAACCTTAATGAAGGGTAATCTAAATGCTCTAAAAGAACAAATTGATGGTGGATTTGATACACCTTTTATTTCTATGGCTATTGTTAAAACTGTAGAAAAAGACGGTGAAACTAAACAATATCAAGGTGTTTACAATAAAGCCTTTTTGCCAGAATATGCTCTAAAACAATTTAGATTAGTAGATTATCATAAACCAGAGGTACAAGAAGCTTTAAAACGTAAAGATCCTAAAAAATTAGGAGCACATGAAAAATTCGTGCTTTCATTTATTGGAGAATATGGTTGTAAAGAAGAATATTTGTTTAAAGATATTCAAGAATATGATCCTTCACAATCTATTGTTGCAACTAATAAAACATTAGAACCAGATAGTGCTGAATATTAATATTTAATATTTTCTTTTCAAGACTGGTAGAAATATCAGCCTTTTTTATTAAATTTACAATTATGAAAGATAGAATAACACCTGAAAATATAAAAAGTATAGAAAAAAATCAAATATTTGTATATGGAGATAATGAAGCACATATACATGGAGCAGGTGCAGCTAAACAAGCTATGAAATTTGGTGCTAAATATCATAAAGGTGGTTTAGTTGGTAGAACATATGGTATTCCTACTAAAAGTGCTAAACTTACAGTATTAAGTCTTTCTAAAATTCAGAAACATATTGATATATTTGTAGGAGTTAGTCAATTTTACCCTGAAAAAACATTTTTAGTAACTGCAATCGGAACAGGATTAAGTGGATATTCAGCACAAGATATAGCTCCATTATTTAAAGAAGCTGTAAAATATGATAATATTCACTTATCGCAAAGATTTTGGGATGTATTAAATAAAGAAAAATGAGCATAAAAAATAAAATTAAGTACTTTTTTGGTAAATTTTGGTGGTTAAAAGTGTATTTTTCACCTTTTAAACCTATAAAACCAAGATTTTATATAGGTAAGATAGCTATCGGTACACCTTATTTCTTTCCTAGAAAATGGGTAAAATATACAACTCAAGATATTATAGAAGCTGCCACAAAAGCATTTAATGATCCAAAATTAGTTAAAAAATCTTGGTATGAGTGGTATACTCAATATTCTAAAGGATATAGTAAAGCAGTTTCTAAAACTATAGGTTTTGATTTTGTAGATTTAGGTTGGAAAATTAAATGGTCAGATACAGATATTAGATACGAATGGAGTCCTATATGGTCTTTTGTTTTCTTTAAGTGGCAAATAGCTTTAATCTTTGTTCCAGAACATGCAGATCACTATTGGGAATGTTGGTTAATTTATGAAAAACATACTGATAAAAGCAAATCTAAAATAGAGAGAATTAGACAAGCAAAAAAGATATTCCCTTGTATTTGGACTTCTCATTATAAAGATAAAACAGAAACTATCTGTTATTGGGATTTAATATTAAAAGATAAGTATTTATGGCAAATTATAGATTAAAAGATTCACATGAATTTTCAAAAAGATTTGAAGAATTATGTATAAAAGCTAATGAATTAGGTATTGATATTCAATGGAATTACTCTAATGTAATGCCTACATGGGTAAAAGATACTAAAACAGGTAAAGAATATCAACTAAAAGATGTTGATAGTAATGAACATATTCATGAATTTCCTCCTACATTTGAATATAAACTAGTATTTGAAGATGAATAATTTAGATATAGATAAAGTAATAGATTTAATAAAAGAGTTAAAATCAGGTAATTTTCCTATAAAATCTCTTTTTATAGATTGGAAAAAATTTGAGTATTTAGAAAAACTTGAAAACGGTGGGGCTAAAATGACTGAAGTAATTAGACCTTGTATAAAAGTAGATTATGATACAGATCAGTAAAATTGTAAGTTATGAACGAATATAATATACCGATAGCTTGGGAATCTTATAAGGTTTACAAAGCTTATGAAAAAAACTTAGAAGAAGCAGTAGAAAATGCACTTAGAGAGTTTTTAGCAGAACCAGATGAAAATTACTTAAGTGATAGCTTTTCAATAGATGAAATTATTTATGATGATTATCCTGAAGAGGATTTTGATATTAATAAAATAATTCAAAAACTATGAAAATACCAACAAAACTAAAAGATTATGAAATATCTTTTTTGAAAAATAGAGGATTATTTGTTACATTTGATAAATACCCGAATCAAACAGAATTTAATAAAAGTATAATTATTTATGCGTATATTCCTTTATTCGGATTATTTCTTTTAGATGAGGAGGAAAATAAACAATACAAATTAACATCCAATGATATACCTGACTTTTTTAAAAAAGATATAGCAAATTCTTGGTTTGAAAGTGATCCTTCATTAAAAGATTAAAATATGAAAGTAAAAAATTGTAATAATTGTCCATTTAGAGTAGATAAATATGATGATTGGTCAACAGGGTATGATTCTTTGACCTATTGTAATTTAGCTCATTTTAATGGGGAATACTTAAATTTAGCAGTTTATAATAGAAATGATGAGAATTTACAACCTATTATTACGCCAAAAGAATGTCCTTTACGAGATGGCAATTTAATTATAGAATTAGAAGAAATAAACAAATAATTATGTCAATAAAAGGTAAGAAAAAAATAGAATTAACGAAAGAAAGCATACTTGAAAGGTGCTCTGTCTACGACATTTATCGTCATTTTTTTGGTCCTTTTAACATAAATGAGGTTACGTGTAATCATTTAAGAGGGGATACTTCTCCATCATTTATTATAGGTAATAAATATGGAGAATTATCTCATCATGATTGGGGATCATTGTATTGGAGGGGTAATTGTTTTAACCTTGTAATGCAGAAATATAGTTGTGATTACAATACGGCTCTAAAATTGATAGATAAAGAGCTAAATTTAGGTATTTTGAGCCAGAAAGTCAATGGTTATGAGCCAAAAACATGGATAGAACCAAAAGAAATAATAGTTAAAAACCCTCCACTCATACAAGTAACAACAAGAAAACCTACCAAAGAAGAATTAAATTATTGGGCACAATACGGTATAGGATTAGAAGATTTAAAAAGAGAAAATATCTTTTTTCCTAAAACCATATTCAGAAATAAGAAGAAAATACCTAATTCTATAATGACATTTTGTTATTTTTATCCAGAAATATCAAAAATCAAGATTTATAGACCTTTAGCTCCAAAAAGAACTAAAAATACACCATTTTGGTTATGGAAATGGGATACTAATTTACCCTTTCAGACATGTGAAAATTTGAATAATTTAAAAGATTGCAAATATTCGTTCGTGACAAAATCAAAGAAGGATCGTATAGTTTTATCTAAAATACTTGAACTAGATTGTATAGTTAATGTGCAAGCTGAAGATCCTGCTTGTATAAGTGAAGAAACTTTATTAACTTTAAGACAAAAATCAGAAAAACAAGTAACAATTTTTGATTCAGATACTACTGGTAAAAAATCATCAATGTGGTTAACCAATGAATATGGATTTTTACATTGTAATGTACCAAATAAGTATCTACAAGAAGGGATTAAGGATTTTGCGGACTTATTTAGAGCACACGGAAAAGAACCAATAATAGAGCATTTTAAACAAAAAGGATATATATGATAATAAACGAATCAAAAGTATTAACTGAAAAGAAATTATTATGAGTTATTTTATAATTAAATACGATATTTTAATAGATGGTAAAAATAAAACATCTTACCATAAAAATATAGAAAATAGCAAAAATAAAGAGGTAATAAATGTTTATACAGAACATTTAACTAGCTATGCAATAAAAGCTAAAAAATTCTATATTAAAGAGGAAGCTTATAAAATAGGGGAATTATTTAAATCTCATTTTCAAAAACCTCAAATTATAGAGCTATGACACAAGAAGTTAGAGTAATGTTACAATTAACATTAGATGTAAATACACTAATGACTAAAGAAGATATTGAAAGAAATATAAAAGGAATTATGGAATCTGATGAAGTTATTGATAGAGGAATTAATGTTATGATGACAGATATAATAGAAATAAGAGAAGAAGCTGAAATTTACGGAAATGAGTAGATCATATAAAAAAGTGGCTATAGTTAAACAAGGTAGTAAATATCATAAGAAATTATCAAATAAACGATTTAGGAAGAAGTCCAAATCTACTAATTTAGAACAAAATAGTGAAAAATTACCTAAAAAACCAAGCGAAATTACAAATCAATATGATGTAGTTGATTGGATATTTAGAGCTAATAAAAATGATGATTATTACAATAAATTTAAAAGAAAATAAAATATGGAAAAGAAAACATATAATACAACAAAAATGGCTCTTTTAGGAGTGGATATCCCTAATGCGAGCAGAACGTATAAACCTGTAAGTCATGGTAATGTTATTGATTTGACATTAAATGCTATTGAAAATGCAGGTTTTAAAGTAGAATCTGAAGCTTATACTTCAGCTTCAGACGGTCAGATAGCAACAGGTAAATATGCTATTAAAACAGTAGGAGATAATGAAATGAACCTACAAATTGCATGGTTAAATTCCTATAATAAGACAAAACGTCTTACATGGGGGATAGGTAGTATTGTTAGAATATGCCAAAATGGCATGATTAGTGCCGATCTTGGTGCTTTTAAAAAGAAACATTGGGGAGATATTCAAGAATATTCACCTAAAACAATAACAGAATATGTTAAAAGAGCAGCAGACACATTTAAACTAATGCAAGAAGAACGAGAAAGGATGAAACAAGTACAAATTGATAAGACTGTTACAGCCCATGTATTAGGCGAAATGTTTTTAAACGAAGATTTTATCACTTCTACCCAATTAAATATCATTAAAAGGGAAATTGAGAACCCTACATATGATTATGGAGCAGATTCTTCTATGTGGCAATTGTACAATTTTGTAACATATTCACTTAAAGATGTTCATCCTTCTTTATGGATGAATAATCATATGAATGCTCATAAATTCTTTGTAAATCAATCTGGCATTATTACTACAAATCCTGTAGAAGTAAAAGAAGATGTAGTAGATTACCATATATCACCTAATCAATTAACTTTAGAATTACAATAATGAATTTTGAGAAATTTGCACCATTTTTTGACGAAAGTTGGCATTCTAAAATTAAACCGTTCATTGAAAGTAAGGAATGTGATGAAATTTACAAGGTTTTAAAAGAACAAAGCGGAAGGGGTAAGTTAATTGCCCCTTCTTCATTTAATACCTTTAGAGTATTTAAAGAAGTTCCTTTAAATGATATAAATGTTATAGTTCTAGGTTATTGTCCGTACCACAGTTTCTATCAAGGTAGTCCTGTGGCTGATGGTATAGGGTTTAGTTGTTCTATAACAGGGAAATTACAGCCATCTCTTGAAACTATGTATAGAGGCTTAGAAATTGATTTGTACGATGGGTTAAATCTTGATTATTATAAGTCTCCTGATCTTACTTATATGTTAAAACAGGGCATTTTCTTACTAAATTCATCTTTAACAGTATTAAAAGATAAAGCAGGTTCACATCAAGAACTTTGGAGGCCATTTACAGAATACTTGTTTAAAGAGGTTTTTGCTTATAGTGGTATCCCCACCATATTTATAGGTAAAGATGCAAGTTTCTATGAAAGATATGTAACACCACTTACTCATGGGCCTATTTTTAAATGTGAACATCCAGCAGCAGCAGCAAGGGATAGAAGGGATTGGGAAACTAATAAAGTTTTCTCAAATGTAACCAGATTAGTTAAACAAAATAATGGAATTAATCTTGAATGGTTGATGTCACAAGAACAAATAGATTTACAAAATATACCTTTTTAAATATGAAAGAATTAATAAAATACGCAAATTCAATTATTTCAGAACATCCTGATTTAAAATTACAAATAATTGAAATAATTCAACTATGTCAAGATGAAATTGAAGAAGGAAATAGTTCTCAAAATGAAATAAGTATAGCATACGGAGCAATTAAAGATTTATTATGAAAGAATTTTTAGATGAAATAAACAGTTTAATTCTAGATTATCCTGAATTTAAAGAAGATTTAGAGCATATACTTGATATGTGTTTAACTGATATAGAAAATGGTGAAGATAAAAATCATACTATTTCTATTGCAAAAAGTTTTATTTGGCAATTAATACACGAAGATAAATGAAAAAATATAGATTTTTTTATCATTATTACAAACAAAAAGGTAAAATGAGTGTTCATTTTAAGAAATCCTGTACAATAGTAGATAATATAGAATGTTTAGTACCTTGCGAAACTAAATGGAATAAAACACAACCAAATTTAGTAATGAGAGGTTTTGCTAAAAATGTAACATTTAGAGATAAAACAGCAATTATTGAATAAAACAATAAATCATGATACTACAAAAACAAAACGAAGCACAAATAATAATAGAAGGAGAAGTACATAGTACTGTAAAATCTAAATTAGACTTAGAAAGCACAGATTTCATTATGCAAATGCTTTCTAAAGGATTTTATGCTGATCCAATAGGATCATTGATTAGAGAACTAACATCTAATGGTATAGATTCTCACCGTAAAGCTAATATTACTGATCCAGTAGTAGTTAGTTTATATTCTGAAAATGGACAATGGTTCTTTTCTGTTGAAGATTTCGGAGTAGGCTTGGATCAAAATACAGTAGAAACTGTTATTTCAATGTATGGTAAATCTACTAAACGAGAAGATGAAAAAGCTTTAGGAGCTTACGGATTGGGTTGGAAAAGCCCTTTAGCATACAATTCATCATTCTATTTTATAGGTAGAAAAGATGGAATTGAGAGAAAATGGCTGCAAAGTGAAAATGAAGAAGGAAGTAATGATATTGATTTATTATATGAAAATGAAACTTCAGAGAGAAATGGTGTAAAAGTAATTGTTCCTATACAAAATATCTATGATAAACGAGAATTTGAAAATAAAATAAAAGAACAATTATGTTATTTTAAAGATGTTTATTTTAATATAGATGGTTTTAAGAATGATTTTAGTATTTATAGAGAAGTTGATTTTCAATGGTCAGAATTATGCAATGATAGTGAAATGCACATGTGCTTAGATGATGTATATTATCCTATTGATTGGCAAAAACTTGATATACCAAGAATTAACGTTCCTGTAGGTCTTAGATTTTCACTTTCTGATGGTATTATACCATTGCCTAATAGAGAGAGTATTCGTTATAACAATGTTTCTAAACAAATTATTGCAAATAAAATTAAAAAAGTAGCAGAATGGTTTGTAAATAAGTATAATGATACTATTACAGGTAAAGAATTTGATATTAAATCAGCATTTGAATATTTTAGAAGTAGTTATAGAGAAATTCCTCATTTTAAGGATAATTCTAAGAAAATAAGAATTAATGATTTATTAGCTTATTCTAGTATTAAAATTGTATCACCTAAAATAAATGGTATTGAAAAACTAGATTTAGAAAGAATTTCTAGATTAACAGACTATCTATTAGGAGGATATAACATAATATATAATTATAGTAAATATAACAATAGATTTAGTTCTTATAGAAATACTAAATTAAAAGAATATTATTTAGATCAAAATTCTTGTTTTATATTTGAGAATGAATTGGGTAAGAAGAAACAAAACTATCTAAGAACTCAATTGAAAGGAAATAACTATTTTATCAAAAAAGTATCAAATATACAATTAGGTAAACTTTCTATATCAGGTAAAGGTTATGACAATTGGATCTCTATTCTAGAGCTTAGAAATTATCCCAAAAGTGATTGGAGACAATTAATATCTGAAGCAAAATTAGTTCAACAAATGTTGTTGAAAAATGTTAAAGATGTAGATAAAATTGATATTCCTCAAGATTGGATAGAAGCAAGAAAAGCAGAAAGATTAGCAAAAAAGGTAAATTACGGTAATAATTATACCCCTAGAGATAAAAAATTAAAAGGAGAAGTTACCTGTAAAAAAGCAAGAAATCTTGAAAGATATTCAGGAGGTAGAGCTTGTACTTTTGATGTAATTAATGTTAAACTTAATGAAATTCATAAACAAAAGAAACCTTATATTTTTTGTTTACAAAATGAACAAAATGAGAGAATTATTCAAAAATGGTATAATGCAGTAGAATATAAAGTTAATTTTGTTGTATTTTCAGAAAGAGAATATAAAAAAGTTAAAGATATAACAAATCATAATTGGATAAAACTTGAAGATTTCATAACTTGCAAACATAAGATTTTGAAAAGATTAGGAACTTATGCTATTTTAAAAAATTTTCAAGATGATTCTTATTTATTTAATCAAGATCTTAGACATTTATCTAAAAACATTTATGATAAAATACTAAAACTAGAAAGTTATGTTAAATTTAATCATAATTATTCAATAGATATTGATCATGAAATTACTCAAAAAGTGATAGAAAATAGTCTTTATGACACTACTATATGGTCAGATTATTTATTCTTAAAGAATTTGCTTGATAAACATCCTTATTTGGAGGATTTATATCGAAATTTAAATGAAGATAATATGAAACATTTGAATATTATAAGAGATTATTGTAAATATAAGAAATTGAGAATTGATTATATTCCAAAAGAGCAGTTAGAAATAAAAAATTAAACAAAATTAAATAAAAATGAGATTTTTAGGCTTACAGTGGTTTAGATCACAAAAAGAAAAAGAATTAGAAAATCTTGAGGTAGAACAGAGCAAAATCAAACTTGCTCTGTTACAATCTCAATTAGAAAAACAAAAAGTAAAAGAAGAGGTTACAACTACTGATTTTAGACCTTATAAAAGGTTAAAATTAGTAAATAACTCTCTTACTGTTATTTTACATGATGGGAGTGTTTACTCAAAATCAGGAGCTACTGAAGATGATGTAAATTTGGTAAAAACTGCAAAAAATGAAGACGATATATTAACAGTATTTACGACAAAAGAATATCTAAAAGAAAAAGAAGAAATTCAAAAAACTAAAGATTCTGTTGATATTTTATTAAAAACAGGTGATTTTGAAGAACTTAATGGTAGTTTGTATATGATTGCAAACAATACAAGAGTTAACAGAAGTCTTCCTAAATTACTTATTAATAAGTTTATTGATGTAGTAAATGATGAAGAATATAATGCTTTAAAAAAGTTTTGGTTAAAATGCTGTATAAATCCAAATGCACAATCTGCTGAAGATTTATATGAATTTTTAACAAATCATCAATTTAAGATTGATAGACATGGTAATTTCTATGGGTATCGTAAAGTAGTAAACAAAAATACTCAAAATACTGAGTTAATTGATTTTATATCAAATACTTACACTAAAGTTAAGTCTGTATGGAAGAAAAAACCTTCAAATTACAGTGTTTATGAAGAAAATGGACTTTATGGAATTACAACAGCTACTGGAAATATAGGTAATCTTGAACAGTTATATTTAGATCTTCCTAATATGAAAGAAAATAGGTATACTGATGCCCATACTAGAACTATGGACTATAGAGTGGGTGAAATTGCAGCTATTCCAAGAGATAAAGGAGATGATAATAATGAAGTTTCTTGTTCAAAAGGTTTACATATTGCTCATAAAGGTTATAATTATGATGGTTTTGGTGATACTTATGTATTAGCTATTATAAGTCCAAGTGATGTTTTAGCTGTTCCAAAAGGTGAAACAGGTAAATTAAGAACCTGTAGATGGTTTTTTGCTTGTACTTTAAATGAAGAAGAAAAGTACATTCTTGATGAAGATGATTTTGATGTTTTAGAATTAGGTGATATTTTTGAAGAAAAATGTCAACAAAATTTAGAACAATATATTCAAAATTCTTTTGCAGAAGAAGTAAAAAGACATACCTTTACACTTTCAAACATTAGTTCATCTGAAATTACTAATATAGTAAAATCATTAGAATTGATGAGATTAGAAATTTCAAATAGAGTAAAAAGTATATAATGGAAAACTGCTGGCTGTTAGAAGGGGAAAAATGTTTAGAATTTTCCCCTTCTTGGTATGGATTTGTGTATAAAATCACCAATTTAGAAAATGGATGGATTTATATAGGACGTAAAGCTTTTGAACATAGTCAAAAAAAAACTATTTCTAAAAAAGCCAGAAAATTATCAGGTTCCCGAAAAAGAGTAGAAAGAGTTAAAAAAAATAGTGGTTGGCAGGATTATTTTGGAAGTTCAGAGTATCTTTTGAAAGATTTGGAAGAAAATGGATATAATTGTAAAAGAGAAATTCTAAAACTTTGTAAAGATAAAGTTTCTCTTAATTATCACGAAATAGCATATATGATAAAAGAAAATGTGTTATTTAGAAATGATTGTTATAATGGTTCAGTAGGAGGTAAATGGTACAAAGGAAAAATACACAATTAACATGGAGATACCAGATAAAATACCAGGAAGAATAGCTACTAAAATTAGTATTTCTGGAATAGAATTAGAAGAAGATAGTCCTTGGTATGAAGATTCTAAAAAAGAAATAATTAAAATACCAGACTGGTTATTTAAATTTATTACTACTAAAATTAGTATTTCTTACACTGAAGGTGGAAATGATAAAGTAAAAGAATTTAAAAAATTATTAAAAATAGATGGATAAAATAGAAAAAGCCAAAGAACTTCTTAAAAAAGAAGGATATATATTAGGTAGCCCTTTTCATATTGATGATATATTAATATGGGCTAAAGATAATTTTAATATAGAACTTTCAAAAGAAGAATGTTTTGAAATAGCAGAAGATATTAATAATAATTTTAATGCTGAGTTGGGTATTAATTGGAATACTATAGATGAAGCTGTATCAGATTTTATATATACAAATAATTTAAAATGAGTAAAAATAAGATAATTTTAACAATTGAAGGAGGTAATCTTCAATTTATTTGTGCAACAGATCCTAAACTTGAAGTATTTGTTGTGGATTATGATAATATAAGTCAAGGTGCAGAACCAGTTGCTGTATTTGTACCAGATTATACTTTTAAAGAAGGAGAGGGTCATACTATTTTTATGGGTAGTTTAAATCCTGTAGAGAGTGAGGTAAAAGATGAACTTAAAAGGTTAAAAGTATGATTGTAGATTCTGGTAAATATTTCTTATATCGACATATTAGATTAGACAAAAATGAACCATTTTACATAGGAGTAGCTACAGAAGCAGAAAAAGAAATAGGATGTAAAAGGACTAATATATGCAATTGTTTAAAAAATAGAGCACCTAGTTCATGTGGATATATTTGGAAATATAAAAATATCTAAAAATGAATATACATCAAGATGGTTTAAATTTAGAAAAAATGAGTGTACATGTAGGTGTATCGAAATTAGGTACTGGTCCAAGAGTTAAATGTAGTTCATCCAAAATAGAAAATGATCCTGTATATTTAGCTAATTTATATAAGATTGATCTTGAAAAAGCTGTAGAGTTGTTAAATCAATCTTTATACTTTATAAATCAAGTTCCTAATAAGAAATATAAAACTTCTACAGGAGAAAGTAGTTATGAATTAGCTTCAAAAATTAACAAATTTTTAACAAGTTTATAATGAGTTTTAGTAAAAAATTAAAAGAAGCAGGATTTAAAGCTTATGGTATTACATTTTCAGGAGTTACTCAACAAGGTAATATAATAACTCCTATTAATGGTGAAAAAATGGGATTTAGTTATTTTGAAAGAACAGATTGGAATCCTAATGATAATTATCATGGAGCTTCCTTATATTCTCCTGATGTAATTTTATTAAAAGAAAATAAAACTGTAATTATTTCCCTACAAGGAGTATCTACTCCTCAACAAGATAAAGAAGAATATAAAAAAATTGAGGATCTATGGAAAAATCGAAAAATAAGATATATTTGTTTTAAAGAAAGTGATAATATTTTATTTGAAACATTTAGTGGAGAAATAGTACCAGAAGAAATAATAAATAAATTTTTAACAACATTATGACAAAATTTAAAATTCCCGTTACTTGGGAAGTATTTGGAATAGTAGAAATTGAAGCTAATTCTTTAGATGAAGCAATTTCTATTTTTGATGAACGATCTGACTATATAGCTCTTCCATTAGAAAATGATTATGTAGATGGTAGTTTTAGAAGAGAAGATGAAGAAATAATATCACTTAATAATAGTTTATGATACAAGGAAAGAAAAGAACGGAGGCTGAATATAGAAAATTACCAGAAGATAGCAGTAGTAGTTTAAAAGAATTTGCTCAAAATCGTAAAAAATACTATAAAAGGTACATTTTAGGGGAAAAAGTAGAAGATGAAGAAGATACAAAAGCTACTATTATAGGTCGGGTTGTTGAAACACTATTATTGGAAAAAGATAAATTTGATGAAAAATTCCATCTCAGTACTGTTTTAAATGCCCCTACAGGTAATATGGCTCTATTTGTAGAAGCTTTATATAAACATAATAAAAGTGGTTTATTTAAGGAATTTGAAGATTGTTTAAAAGAAGCCTATAAAGATAGTGGATATAAATTACCTTTTGAGACTATTTTAAAAAAGTTCAATGGCTCTGATGCAGAGATTTATTTCAAAGAAATTACTGAAATTAGAAGTAAAGGATTAACTGTGGTTACCTTACAAGATGTTCAAAATGCTGAAAAAATAGTAGAAGAACTTAAAAATAATGAATTTACAAGAGAAATATTTGAATTATTGGAAAATTCTAATCCAGATATAGAAATTCATGTACAAGTTCCTATTGAGAATTATGAAATTGACGAACTGCCTTTAAAATCACTATTTGACATTTTCATTATTAATCATAAAACAAAGAGTATTAAAGTTTATGATTTAAAATGCGTATGGTCAGTGGAGGGATTTACATATGATTATTATTTGTATAGATTAGCATATATTCAAGCTTATTTGTATTATAATGCTGCTTTAGATTTTAAGTCCAAAAACGAGAAATATCAATATTACCATGTAGATTTTCCAAGTTTTATAGTTTGTGATTCAATTAATTATTTTTCACCTTTAATTTACGAATTAAGCTCTGATGATATACAAGATGCATATGTAGGATTTGAAAGAAATGGAAGAAAATATAAAGGTGTAAAAGAAATCATAGAAGAGTTGAAATGGGCCAAAGAATATAATATTTGGAATATTTCAAAGAAAAATTACGAAAAGCAAGGAAAAACAAGCTTATGGAGTTAAAAAGAACCATTACTTCTATATTCATAATGCCTACATTAGGTATAAATAGAGATAAATTAACAGAACATGGTTTTATTAATGCTTATTCTAAAATGATAGGTGATGTAGATCATGAAAATTGTATATTTATCCTATTTAAACCTTCAAATCCTGAAAAATTTCAACAATTTATAGATTCTGAATATGAGAGAACTGATATACTAATATCAGACTCTCATATTAAAGATTATGTTATTTTAACATATCATTTAAATGTTAAATATAATAAAGATTTTCAATTAATCAGACAAGGTAAATATTCTAAAACATCTAAGGAATTTCAAAATCTATTTCCTGAAAAGATAAAAATTAAAAATAAAGAGAAATTATCTATTCAATTCAGGATTTTTAACAAAACTGATGATTTAAGAGATTATTGGGAAGAACGAACAGGTATTTACCTAAAAGAGGATATGGAAATGTGGGATGGATATAGAGAAGAAGAAGAAACATTAAATATAGAAAAACTATGATAAAAGTATCACAATTGGCAAATAATCAATTTATTATATATACTGATAAAGGTGAATATTTTCAGTCTTATAACAGCATTATTGCTTTTAGAGGAAAAGATCGAATAGAATTAGATCAAAAATATTGGGAATATTCAAAAACTACAGGTAGATATAGAAATTCCTTCTTAAATGAAGGAATTAACGAAACAAGAAAGAAAATACAGTCAGGAGAATATAAACTTGTAAATTTAAATTAAAATGGGACAAAAATTTAGTGATAATAAAATACCATTACATAAAGTGTTTATTGAACAATTTCCATTAGCTTTACAAGAAGTAGCTAAATGCTCTCAGGCAGGACATAACAAATACCCTGAAGATACTGATTGGATGAATTTTAAAAGGGTTGAAAATGGACAATTTCAATATAAAAATGCAGCATTGAGGCATTTGTTTGAAAAAGGAATAAACAAAGATATGCTACAATATGGTGAAGTTCTTCACGAAGCTCAAGCTATTTGGAATTTACTTGCAGCTTTACAACTTCAATTAGAAAATAAAGATTCACGAGAAAAGTTTGAAGATTTTAAATTAATCACACTAAAAGGATTAGTTCAAGATATATCAAACGATCAATTATTAGGAGCAACAGTAAGAGAATTAGTTAAGTAAAATTTTATAAAATACTAGGAAAATCAAGGAGTTTTAATTAATTTTGACTCCTTTTTTAATTTAAAATATAAAAAATATGACAGTATTCAGAAGTAAATTCTCAGAAGACATCTTCAACTTTAAATATAAACACGAAAATGCTGAAACATGGGGGGAATTAAGTAAAACATTAATCGAAGATGTATGTAGAGATTATTTATCAAAAGAAGAAAAACAAGAATTAATAGAAATGCACTCTAATATGGAATTTATTGCAGGAGGTAGATATCTATATTATGCAGGTAGAGGAAATAAGTTTTTTAATAACTGCTATTTGTTAAAAAGCTTAGAAGATACAAGAGAAGATTGGTCAAGTCTTTCCTGGAGAGCAGAAAGCTGTTTAATGACAGGAGGAGGAATAGGTAATGACTATTCTGTTTATAGGGGTAAAGGTAGAAAATTGAGCAAAACAGGAGGTGTTGCATCTGGACCTATTTCTAAAATGAAAATGATTAATGAGATAGGTAGAGAGGTAATGCAGGGAGGATCAAGGCGTTCTGCAATATACGCATCACTAAACTGGAAACATACAGATGCTGGTGAATTTCTTCATTGTAAAGATTGGAGTGCTATTCCTGTAGCAGGGGCTTTTTCCCAAGAAGGAAAGCAACTTTCAGTAGCAGATTTAAAAGAAAAAGATTTCAATTATCCTGCTCCTTTAGATATGACTAATATATCATTAAATTATGATAACAAATTCTTAGAAGAAATATACGGAATACCTTTTACAGAGCTATTAGAAATATATTTAAAAGGCGGTAAACAAGCTATTTTTAATCTTGAGATAGTGGCTATTCCTTTAACTTTTTTAGAGAACTGTAGACAAGCTTTAAAAACAGGAGAACCTGGATTTAGTTTTAATTTCTTTGAAAAAGTTCTAGAAACTCTTAGAAATGCTTGTACAGAGGTAACAAGTGAAGACGATAGTGACGTATGTAATTTAGCAAGTGTAAATATGTCAAGAATTCATACAATTGAAAGATTTGAAAGAGTTTGTTATTTAGTAGGTAAATTTTTACTTTGTGGAACTATGGTTGCAGAATTACCTTTTAAAAAAGTTTATGAGGTAAGGGAAAAAAACAGAAGATTGGGTATGGGTTTAATGGGAGTACATGAATGGTTGTTACAAAGAGGTTATAATTATCAAGTTGTTCCAGAATTACATGATTGGTTAGAGAGTTATAAACATAATTCTGAAATTGGAGCTAATACATTAGCTTACAAATTAGGTATAAACAAACCCGTAGCATATAGAGCAATTGCTCCAACAGGTACTATCGGTATTATGGCAGGAACAACAACTGGTATAGAACCATTATTTGCTGTAGCATATAAAAGAAGGTACTTAAAAGGTCAGAAAGAATGGCATTATCAATACGTTATTGATGGGACAGCAAAATTATTAATTGATAAATATAAAATAGATCCTTATAAAATAGAAACTGCTTTAAGTCTAGCAAATGATTATGAGCGTAGAATTAAATTCCAAGCTGATGTTCAAGATTATGTAGATATGTCTATTTCTAGTACAATTAATTTACCTAAATGGGGAACACCTTTAAATAATGATACTAAAGTTGAAGATTTTGCTAAAATTCTAGCAAAATATGCAATAAGATTAAGAGGTTTCACATGTTATCCTGATGGCTCTAGGGGAGGTCAACCTTTAACTATAGTTGATTACAAAGAAGCATTAGGTCAAGAAGGTCAAGAATTCAAAGAAGAATTTTTTGATGTTTGTGATTTAACAAAAGGTGGTACTTGTGGTATATGAAAAAATTAGAAAAAGTTCCACTAACTAGAGAATTTTTACTACAAAGAGGTAAATGTTGCGGAAGTAAATGTGTAGCATGTCCGTATATACCTAAATGGATTAAAGGAAATAAAAATGGAAAAAGATAAAATAGACAATTTTGGATGTAAATTATTTAATGAACTTACAGAATTAATAATTAAAATACATCAAAATCCTAAAAATGAGGATTTAAAAAGTAAAAGAGAAGTGATAGCTAAAGTGTGCTCTGCATATTGTATAGAATTTGGTTATAATCCTTCATCATCTGTTAAACATAGTAAAATGTTATATGATGAAAATGGTAATATAACCGATTAAAAATTTTGTTTTGTTTTGTTTATAACCTGGATAATCAGTATATTTGTATACTGGTTTCCAGGTTTTTTAATGATTAAAAATAATATAAATGGCAATTATAAAAGTAAAAGCTGTACAAGATGAAAGTTCTTATTGGTATGTAATACCTGAAACTTTATATGATGAATGGTACAATTTATCTGATAAATTATATAAAACTGATTTTGAAGATTATGAATTAATTAATATATTTGAAGAAAAATTCTCTAAATATAGAACAGGTGGAGATTTAAATAATGAACAATTATATGCAGAAATAGATTAAAATATGAGTAAAAAAGAAGAAAAAAAGAGTATAGATGATGTAATAAAAGAACTAAATAAAAAATATGGACAAGGTTCTGTGTTAAATGGTTCTGAAAAAGAAAAATTTGAAGAAGTTGTATCTACAGGCTCGTTAGGATTAGATATAGCAATAGGAATAGGAGGATTACCTAAAAATGCAGGTAAAATAGTGGAGATTTATGGATGGGAATCATCAGGAAAATCTACGTTAGCTCAAAATATTATAGGAAATTTTCAAAAAGCAGGAGTAAAATGTCTTTTAGTAGATGCTGAAGATAGTTTAGATGAATCTTATGCTAAAAACTTAGGAATTAATCTGGATGATCTTTTAGTAATTCAATTAGATGAACATGCCGGGGAAGGAGCATATAATAAAATAGAAGAATTAGTAAAAACAGGAGAAATAGGATTAGTAGTTATAGATAGTTACAATGCTTTACAGCCGCTTAGAATAGTTCAGGGTGAAGTAGGGGATTCTACATTAGGTATGCACGCCAGAATGCTTAATCAAGCTGTAATGAAATGTAACACATTAGCTGCTCAATATGGAACATTATTTATATTTTTAGGTCAATTACGTGAAAAAATCGGGATTATGTTCGGTAGTCCAGAAACTACACAAGGAGGTAATGCTTTACGTTTTTATAGTCATTTAAGACTAAAAGTAACAAGAAGTGTTACAACAGATAATTCTGTAATGGATGGCAAAGATAAAATAGGAAATAAAACTACAATAAAAGTTGAAAAAAACAAATTAGGTGCTCCTTTTAAATCTTGCTCTTTTAATATTATCTACTCAAAAGGTATAGATAAAATTAATGAAATTATAGATATAGCAACAGAATTTGAAATAATTAAAAAATGGGGAAAAACTTTAACATATAATGATGTTAAATATGAATATGATGATTTTGTAGATACTTTAGAGGGATCTGATGAATTTTATAATGAAATATATAATAAAATTCTTAATAAATTAAAACCCTGAAATTTTGGAATATTTAAAAAATGAAGTATTTTTGCAATTAAATAAAAAATAATGAAAGTAAAAATAAAGAAATTACATCCAGATGCAATAACTCCTAAATATGCAAAACCAGGAGATGCAGGATTAGATTTAGTCGCTGTATCTTGTAAAGTTTTAGTAGATAGTTTAACTGATGAAGATACTAAAGTGGAAGTAGATTCAGGTATTGCGGTAGAAATTCCAGAAGGATATGTAGGATTAATCTTCCCAAGGAGTAGTATTAAGGGAACAGGTGTTAGGTTAACAAATTGTGTTGGGGTAATAGATTCAGGATATAGAGGTAGTATAAAGGCTTATTTTGATATTATTGATAAAAGTTTGGTTTATTATGAAAAAGGTGATAAATTTGCGCAATTATTAATAATCCCATATCCACAAATAGAACTTGAAGAAGTAGAGGAATTAACAAAAACAGAAAGAGGAGCTTCTGGATATGGCTCTTCAGGAAAATAAAATTTTAAATTAAATAAATATGCAAGAACCGTCAATTAACAAAGATTTAACTTATGGAGAAAAAGCAGTTGGAATTACTTTTAACCCAAGTAGTAACCCAATAGTAGATGCAATTAAACAGGAATATGCTCATATCATTGATACAATGGATGATTTAAGAAGCACTTCTAATAATCCAGAAGTTAAAAGATTAGCTTCTGTAGCTATTACAGAAGCTCAAACAGCTCAAATGTGGGCTGTCCGAGCACTTACCTATAAATAGATTTATGAGTGAAAAAATTTGTACAAAATGTGGGATATCTAAGAATATTAGTGATTTTTATAAAAATTCAAGAAATAAAAATAAAGTAAGATCATGTTGTAAAAATTGTTATTTAAAATTTTATCCTCATAAAACAAATGATAAATCACGGCAAACTTGGCAAAAATATAGGAAATCTGAAAAAGGATTAATAACACAATTATTAAATAACGCAAGAGACAGAGCTAAAAGAAAAAATTTACCATTTGAATTGGACAAATCTTGGGTAATAGAAAAAATCAAATCAAACACTTGTGAACTTTCAGGTATACAATTTATTTATGAATCAATTGGTGAATATAGAGCTAATCCATTTGCTCCATCTATTGATAAAATAAATCCACTAAAGGGATATACTAAAGATAATTCAAGATTAGTTTGTTTTTGTGTTAATATGGCAAGAAGTGACTGGGGAGATGAAATCTTATTCAAAATGTCAAAATCTATTGTAAATAATAATAACTTTTAAATAAAAACTAAATATGGAAACAATAATAGAATGTACGGTAGTTTCAAAAAAAGAAACAATTAATTGGAATAAAGAGTATCCTGTGAGCACTGCCATAGAATTACAAGTTCCTTATGATCAAAATAATATATTTTACCAATTATCAGGAGGTACAAATATGATACTAAATACTGTAAATCAGAAAGTAGCAGATGAATTTAAAATAAATGATAAAGTAGAATTAAAATTAAGAAAACTGTGAGATTAAATAAACAAGCAAATTATGAATCTGCACTAAAAAGTGTAGAAAAAAGGAGAAAATTGATGGAAAAATCAACTTTTCTGTATGAAAAAGCCTGTAAAAGGCTAAATAGAGCAATTAACGCTTTACCTGATGAAGATAAAGCTAAAATTCCTGCAAAAATAGAAGTAAATTTTGGAGGGGTTAATATCCCTGTAGAAGAATATGATACTGTTTAGAGAACTGGTGACACCCGATGGTACATCATTGATTTCAAGACATCGACATGATTTTGTTACACATAAAGATAGAAATGGTAAAACGTACATGTTAGATGGAGGAATCAATGGTTATTATTATAGAAGAAGTGCCAATGGTGATGAAAAGTTTTATGAAATTACAACAGATCATGATTTTGAGCTAATTAGACAATATTTTGAGCGTTGGAATAGATATGAACGAAAATATGTTAAATTAAAAGATATATCTGATAGTTGGTTAGAAGCTATTTTAGATTGGTATATTTGTAACGGGAATCAATATAATCCTATTTTTAGGATATTTTTAGAAGAAAAGCTTTTTAGAGCAGAAAATGAAATTACTGTACCAGAAGATAGTAAGTATTTAGAATATGACTATTGATATATTTTTGATTTCTTGTATTACGTTATTGTTTCTTTTAGCTTTATCTGAAAAGAATGATTCAAGAGATAAAGTTTGAAAATTTAGGACATATCCTCCAGGAAATAAATAAACTGGAGGATAAAGTTCCTGATAAAAGAACTAAAGAATTTCTTGCATATAAAGAAGATTTGAATTATCTTTACGCTTTATATAACAAAGAAGCTGGTTGGAAGGTTTTTAAATTATTATGATTTTTTTTGAATATAGAAACGGAAAAGAAAATTGGGTAGTTTGGACTTCAAAAGAAGGAATAGATTATATAAATAAGGTATTAGATGATGAATGGAAAAAATACTTAAATGATCAAAAGAAAAAAGAAGAGTCAAGAAGAAATAGAAAAAAATAAACAGAATATAGAAGCTCAAAATGAGTTCTTTTTAAGGATATGGAAAAAAAGACAACATTACAGTGAACTATCTGGTATATTTCTAGGTCATACTCCAAAAACTATCTTTTTTCATCACATTCTTTCAAAAAGTAAATATCCTGATCATAGGTTTGATGAAGAAAATATTATACTTCTTACATTTGAAGAACACCAAAAAGTAGAGCAGGATATGTATTTTTATGAAGAAATTAATAAAAGAAAAAAACAATTATTAGAAAAATATGGATATACTTAGTAAAGCTAAAGAATTAGAAGAAAAAAAAATTAATTATAATGATAAAGAACCAGATTGGGAATATACTACAACATCCGGTATAAAAATCATTAATTATGATCTGGAATTAGTATCAGATTTAAAAAATGCCTTAAATAAAGGTTTAATTGATAAAGATCAACTTAGAAATGCCCTAGATAAGGGCGAAATTACACTTAGAGAATACGTTAAAATAGTAGAATAATATGAATGAACAATTTTTTTATAAAAGGAAAGTAGAAGAAAAACAAGGTGAAGAATTAGTTACGAGTTATGTAGTAGATTCTTTTAATATGAATAGGGTTCTTAGAACTATTTCATGGAATGAAGGTACAAGATTAGTTGTATTAGATGATTTTCATGTTAGAAAGCAAGAAGTACCTATTTTTAACAAAAAAAGAGAGATTACAGGATATAAAAATCAAGAACAAACTGTAAACTCTGAAATAGAGCTATTACCAGAGGACGCTGAAAGATTTGTAAAACTATATAGTAAATAATAATGAAAGTACACGGAAATAGAGTATATTTAAACATGCCTTCTTTACCAGAGCAAAAGTTGCATCTGGATGCAGAAACTCAAAAAAAACTTAAAGAAGAAATGTTGGAGAAATTTCAAAAATTGAAGATTTTTGCAGTAGGTTCTGATGTAAAGTTTTTAGAAGTAGGAGAAGAAGTACTTGTGGATAGTAAAGTACTTAAAAATACCTCAATTATTGAAATTGAAGGTGAAGAAAAACTAGTAGTTAGTGCATATGATATAATGCATACATGGTGATATGAAAATACAATTAGATACAAATTTCAAGATTATCAAACTAGATGAGTCTGTTAATCTTGGTGAGCTTCAAGAATTGCTCGAAAAAATTCTACCAAATAATGAATGGAAAAATTATAAATTAGAAACTAATACAATTATAAATAATTGGTCAAATCCAATTATAATTGATAGATATCCTTATAATCCTTATCCTTATCCTTGGTGGGGTATTACACAACCTTATATAGTAACAAACGAAGTTAATTACAATCAACAGGATACATTTAGTAACGGTGTTTATAATTTATCTATAAATTAATGAAAATAGGCGGAAAATGCAATATTTATGATTAAATATTCTTGTAAAATGTTAACAGCAGGAAGAGTGCACCTTTTAGAAGAGGCACTTTTCTCTTTTTTGAATATGAATAAATCAGAAGATGCAGAATTAATAATAGTAAATGATTATCCTTATCAGAAATTAATATTTAATCATCCTAGAGTAAAAATTGTAAACTTTGACGAAATTTTTCCTTCTATAGGAGAAAAAGATATATTCGCACATGATTTATGTCAAGGTGAACTAATATTAGTTTTTGATGATGACGACATAGCTCTGTCTAATCATTTAAATAATATTGAAGAATATTTTCAAGATAATGATTTGTTGCATTGGGGTAATGCAGGTTTTTACAATGAATCACCTAATGGAACATATAAAGATAAACCATTAATTCAATTTAGTCAAGTTGGAAATTCAGGAATAGTATATAAAATGGAATCGTATATTGAAGTTGGAAAAAGTCCTATAATGAATGAAGGAGGGGATATGCAATTAGTAAATAAATTAAAAACGTTAAGAAACAAAGTTGTTTGGGCAAATCCTGAAAACAAAAATATATCTTGGCTATATAGATGGTCACTACCTTTATCATCAAGTGGGGTGGGCTGTTATCATCAATCGGGGATGGGTGATTTTGTTGAAGGTAGAGATCCTGCTCATATTAGAAATTTTAAATACCTTGAAAATTTAAGATTAAAAAATAAATTACCAGTCGGTAATATAAATCTTATTCCTAAATGGAAATATAATTATAATGAATTAATTAAAAACTACTTATAATGGCTTATGTATATGCACACTATAAATTATGTTCAAGACCTAAAATATTTTATGTAGGTGTAGGAGGATTAAACAAATTCGACAATTACAAAAGAGCAAAAGATGCAAATAAAAGATCTAAAGAATGGAAAGAAAGATCTTTAAATATTGTTTGGGGATGGGAAATTATAAAAGACAATTTAACTAAAGAAGAAGCTTTATTGTTAGAAAGAGAATTAATCAAAATTTATGGTAGAATTGATTCAAGGAATGGAATTTTATCAAATTTGACATCAGGGGGACAAGGTCATTCAGGTATGTCCGAGGAAAATAAAAATAAATTAAGTAAAAAATATAAAGGAATTAAAAGAAATCCTGAAATTTTTAAAAAAGGGAAAGAAACTTTAAAACAAAAAGGGGGATTTCATCATTCAAAACACAGTAAATTATTAATTTCAAAAGCAACAAAAGGAGAAAATAATCCATTCTTTGGTAAGAAACATAGTAATGAAACATTACTTAAAATATCAAATAAACTAAAAAATAAATTTTCAGGGGTTAACAATCCTTTTTATGGTAAAAAACATTCTGAAGAATTTTTGGAAACAAAAAGAACCAAGGTTCTTAATTTAGAAACAGGTATATTT
>ERZ761590.57-NODE-57-length-26772-cov-7.458472_pt1 | contig 26772 bp, 28 predicted proteins | sample MGYA00511880_ERZ761590 | MGnify/ENA primary metagenome ERZ761590 (study PRJEB28899, sample SAMN03785555) | bioreactor sludge metagenome | biome: EBPR Sludge; feature: EBPR Bioreactor; material: 0.22µm filtered reactor supernatant | place: Saint Lucia: Queensland... | reverse complement strand
AGATCGCTCGTCGGCAGCGTCAGATGTGTATAAGAGACAGATATTGCCGAATTGTGGAATACCGCTTTTCTTTCAAGTTCTGCTAAAAGGTGACGGCGACGTGGCGGTTGAGCCGAAGGGCAGCAAGGGGGGTGGTCGGCGGACGGTGGTCGACATCGACGCGGCCATTCCGATCGATGTGGCAGCAAACCTCCTTTCCGTTTCCGCGCAGTGGATTCGCGACCTCGCGAAGCAGGGCTATCTGATCGGTCTCGTTCGTGGTCGCGTTCCGCTCTCGGCCGCAGTTCAGGGCTACATCCGATTCCTCAAGGACGAGAGCCGCCGGGCCTCGAAGACGGCGGCGCAGTCCGAGGTTCAGCGCGAGCGCGCCAAGGAGATCGCGCTGCGCAACGCGCGCGCCGCGGGCGAACTGATTCAGATCGAACTCGTCGATACCGTCTTCGCCGACGTGCTCGGCACATACCGGGCCGAGCTTGCGGGGCTGTCGGCCGAATTCACGCGAGACCTCACCGAGCGCGACCGTCTGGATGCCCTGCTGAATGACAAGATCGCCCGCGCCAAAGCGCGCTTCGAGCGTCGTCGCGACGCTTTACGATCGGGCCGCCCAGACGGCCTGGACGGCGAGGAGGCAGACGCCTGACGAGTGGGGCGCCGAGAACCGAATCTATCCGCCGCATTCCGGCGTTCCGGGGCCGCGCGATCCGACGCTGACGCCGTATCACATCGCGTTCTCGCGCGCGTTCGGCGATCGCCGCTGGACGCGCGTTGTCGCGGTGACGGCGGCGCAGAGCGGCAAGACAGAGACATTGCTCGACGTGATCGGCGAGCGCCTCGACAACCGGCCGGCGCCGATCATCTATGTCGGGCCGAGCAAGGAGTTCAACACCGACCAGTTCGAGCCGCGGCTCGTCGGACTGTTCGAGCAGTCGGCGTCGCTTGGAGCCAAGGTGCTCGGGGGCATCGACAGCAAGAAGCAGAAGCAGACGCTCAAGCGCGTCGCCGGCGTGCGTCTTCGCCTTGCCCATGCAGGATCGTCGACCGCGCTCAAATCGGACCCGGCGGCGCTCGGCCTCGTCGATGAATACGACGAGATGCTCGCCAACGTTAAGGGCCAAGGCGATCCGCTCGGCCTGCTCGAAGCGCGCGGCGATTCGTATGCGGATTGGCAGGTCGGCATCACCTCGACGCCTTCGGCCGGCATGGTGACGACGGAGGTCGATCCGGTGTCAGGCCTCGAATTCTGGTCCGTCGCCGAGGAGGACGAAATCTCGTCGCCGATCTGGCGGCTCTGGCAGGGCGGCACGCGGCATCACTGGTGCTGGCCGTGCCCGCATTGCGGCGAATTCTTCGTGCCGCGCTTCAAGCAGTTGCGCTGGCCGAAAGGCGCGAATGCAGCGCAGGCGCGGCGCGCGACGTGGGTCGAATGCCCGCGCTGCGAAGGCAAGATCGAGGAGCAGCACAAGGAGTCGATGAATCGCCGCGGCGTCTTCGTTGCGCCGGGCCAGACAGTCTCGCGAGATGGCGTCGTCACCGGCGCGCTTGCCGAGACGACCACGCTTTCGCTCTGGACGTCCGGTCTCGCGTCACCGTTCCGGACGTTCGGCCAGCGGGCAGCGCAATATCTCGAAGCGTTCCGCACCGGTGAGGCGGCGAAAATCCAGACCGCGCTCAACGCCGGGTTCGGCGAATGCTATGTGCCGGGCGCGGGCGATCTGCCGGAGTGGCAGGAAATCCAGCAGCGGCAGGAGCATTACGGCGCGCCGCCCGATGGCGCGGTCTACATCACGGCCGGCGTCGACGTTCAGACGCGGCGCCTCCCGTTCGTCATCCGCGCGTGGGGCGCGAAGGGCGAGTCCTGGTTGATCGAGCGCGGCGAATTGATCGGCGACACGGCGGATCAGGACGTCTGGGATGCGCTGGCCGACAAACTGACCGCGCCGATCGACGATCTGCTCGTCAAGGTCGCATTCGTCGACTCCGGCTTTCGGCCGGGCAAGAAGACCGATCTGCCGGTGCATCGGGTCTATGAGTTCTGTCGTCGATTCCGCCGCTTCGTTTTCCCGACGAAGGGCTCAAGCATGCCGCTGGCGAAACCGCTGGTGCAATCGAAAATCGAGGTCACGAGCGACGGCAAGTCGGCGAAATACGGCCTCGATCTGATCCGGCTCGACACCGACCACTGGAAATCCTTCGTGCATGAGCGGTTGCGCTGGCCGCTCGATCAGCCTGGCGCGTGGCGGATCAACGATCAGGCGGATGAGGACTACTGCCGCCAGCTCGTCGCCGAAGCGCGGGTGCGCGGGCCGAACGGCAAGGCGGTCTGGATCGAGCGCAATCGCGAGAACCATGCGCTGGATTGCGAGGCGATGGCGGCGGCGGCGGCGTTCATGCTGAACGTCCAGCATCTGCGCGCGGGCGCGACGCCACGGCGCCGGACGCAGCCGCGGCCGCCTATTGCTGCGCAGGAGTCGAGCCCGCCGCCGGCGAAGCTCAGCGTCGCCGAGCGCATGAAGCGCCTCGGCGCGTCGATGAATTCGAGGTAGGGCAATGGGCGTCATGTCGCGGATCGCGTCGCTGTTCGGCGCGACGCCCGCGATCCGTCCCGCGCCTGGCGCAGACTTCATGCGCGGCGGCCAGACCGACATTGCGAGCAATCAGGTCTCGCCGTTCTTCATCTCGTGGCAGCCGGCTCTCCGGTCGTCGCGCGAAGACGTGCGCATGGCATGGAAGGACGCCGCGGCGCGCACGATCGATGCGCTCCAGAACTCCGGCTGGATCGCCGGCGCTGTCGATCAGGCCGTCGTCTCGACCATCGGCTCCGGACTGACGCTGGCGGCAAAGCCCGACGCGCTGGCGCTCAAGTGGGACGCCAAGCAGGCGTCGGCGTGGGCGAAGATGGTCGAGCGCCGGTTCGCACTCTGGGCCGGATCGCCGCGCGCTTGCGATGCGCAGGCGCGCGTTTCGCTCGGCCACATGACCGCGACGGCGTTCCGGCACTGGATCGCCACCGGCGAGATCGTCGCCACGTTGCCGCAGATCAGGCGGGAGCCCGGCGCGCCGGCGCTCAAGGCGTTGCTGCTCGAATCGTGGCGCGTGACGCAGGAATCGAACCAGATGGACCGCCTTATCCAGGGCGTCCGGCTCGATGCCTACGGCGCGCCGCTCGGCTATCGCATCCAGCAGGACGCGATGATCGACGGGCAGACGCAGATCATCGACGTCAGGGCGCGCGCTCGCACGGGCCGCCCGGCGGTGGTGCATGTCTTCGACGGAATGCCAGGGCAGGTCCGCGGCATCTCGGCGCTGACGCCGGCCCTCAAGGTGGTGCGCCAGTTCGACCAGCTCGCCGACGCGACACTGACCGCCGCGCTGCTGCAATCTATCTTCGCGGCGACGCTGGAAAGTGACGCGCCGACCGAACAGGCTTTGCGCGGCTTTCAGGATGAGCCGGAGCAGGGAATCGCGCAGGCTGGCGATGGCATGGCCCTGCTCGAAGCGCAGCGGGCGTTTTACGATGGGGCTCGCATCGACCTCGGCCGGTTCGGCAAAATCGCGACGCTGTTTCCGGGCGACAAGCTCAAGTTCAACCGCTCCGAGCATCCTAATTCGACCTATCCGGATTTCTCCCGAATCCTGCTGCGTGAGATCGCGCGCTGCCTCGGCCTGACCTTCGAACAGGCGACCGGCGACTATTTCGGCGCGTCCTACGCGACGATCAATCAGGCGACGGCCGAGATCTGGCAGGTGGTGCTCTATCGCCGGCAGATCATCGGCGCTCGGATGCTTCAGCCGATCTATGAGGCGTGGCTCGACGAGGAGATCGCCGCCGGCACGGTGCCGTATCCCGGCGGCTATCGCGCGTTTCTGGCGCAGCGCGGCTTCGCGGTGATGGCGAACTGGCGCGGCGGCAAGCGGCCGAGCGGAGATCCCTGGAAGGACGCCAAGGCCGTCGCCGCCATGAAGGAAGCCGGGCTCATGACGGATGAGCAGGCTTTCGCCGAGCGCGGCGAGGATTGGGAAGAGCAATACGAGCAGCTCGCGCGCGAGCGCGACGAGCGCCGGCGCCTCGGCCTGCCCGAGATGACGGCCGGGGCGCGCGAGTCGGACGCGGCCGAGATGGCGGCGCACGACAAGGCGATGAACGGAGCGTAGCGGATGGCCGACACGATCGATTGGGACGATCCCTGCGCCGCGCTGGCGGCGTTGCGGGCCGCCCAGCGGACGCTTGCGCTTGGCGGCGCTGTCGCCGAGGTCACGCATCGCGGAAAGACCGTGAAGTATGCGAAGTCGGATGGCCGCTGGCTCGGTCGCGAGATCGCCCGGCTTGAGGGCGAGTGCGCCGCCAGCATCGGCCAGACTGTGCGTCCGGTCCGGTTCGCCATCCGCGCGGGTGGCGTGCGGTGAGCGGCGCATTCCTCGCGCGCATCGCCGACGCGGCGCTGAACCGGCCGCTGATGATCACGCCGGACAAGGCGGCCGTGATCATGTCCGTGCTGGCCGGCCGCATCCGGATTGACGCCGCGGGGCTTGCGCCAGAGGCCAGCCGGTTTGTCGGCGACGGCGTCGAGCGGGACGCGAATGGGAAGCCGATCGCGGGGCTGCCCTATCGGCGGACGCCTGACGGCGTCGGCGTCATCACCGTCGCCGGATCGCTGGTCAATCGCGGCGCCTGGATCGGCGCGAACTCCGGCCTCGTCTCCTATGAGGGCATCAAGCATCAGCTCGGCGTCGCCGCGGCAGACCCGAAGGTCCGCTCGATCATCCTCGACATGTCGTCGCCCGGCGGCGAGGCGATCGGCGCGCTGGAAACGGCGGACGCCGTGCGCGCGGTCGCTGCGATCAAGCCGGTCGTCGCCGTCGTCAACGGCATGGCGGCGAGCGCCGGTTATGCGATTGCGTCCGGCGCGACCGAGATCGTGACGACGCCGACCGGCGTCGCCGGCTCGATCGGCGTCATCATGGTTCACGCCGACTATTCCGAGGCGCTGGCCGACGAGGGCATCAAGCCGACGATCATTTTCGCCGGCGCGCACAAGGCAGACGGCAATTCGATGCAGCCGCTTCCGGACAGCGTGCGCGCCGATCTGCAAGCGGAGATCGATGCGTTCTACCAGCAATTCCTCTCGACCGTGGCGCTCGGCCGCGGCGAGCGGTTGAGCGCCGAGATGGCGCGCAAGACCGAGGCGCGCGTCTTCATCGGCGCGGCCGCCGTCGAGGCGGGCCTCGCTGATCGGGTCGGATCATTCGAGTCCGTGCTCGCCGAGCTTTCGCGCGCCCCGAAAGGGCGCTCCTCAACCTCGCTTCCGAAAGGACTCACAATGAGCGAGACCACGGGCGCGCCCGCCGCCGAGAACGCGGGCATCACGAAGGCCGATCTCGACCGGGCCGTCGCCGCCGCGCACGCCGATGGCGTGAAGCTCGGCGCCAGTCAGGAACGCGCCCGCATCGGCGCGATCCTTGCGCACTCCGAGGCCGAAGGCCGCGATGCGCAGGCGCGCACGCTCGCCATCGAGACCGATCTTTCGGCCGAGCAGGCCGGCAAGGTGCTGGCGTCGTCGCCGCGCATCGAGGCCAAGCCGATCGATCTCGCCGCCATCGTCGCCGAGACCGGCGTCAACGCGGTCGGCGCGCAGCCTGGCCAGAAGACGGCCGAAAACGAAAGCGTCGCGGCCCGCGCCCTTGCCGATCATCGACGCCTCACCGGCGGCGCGAAGTGAACCGGCGAACCAGAAAGGACCCTGAACCATGACCACCGCAATCCCGCAGAAGGTTCCCGGCGTCGCCTCGTTCGAGTCGTCGGACACCTACATCACCAATGAACTGTTCAACTCGGCGATCCCCGATCCCGTCACCGAGGACTTCCCGGTCGGCGCCAGCACGACGATCGAGGCCTATTCGGTCGTCGGTCTCGACGGCTCCGGCAATCTCGCGATGGCGAAGACCACGGCAACCGCTGTCGTCCCGATCGGCATCACGACCGCGCGCATCGCGACCGGCGTCGGCGGTTCGGACCGCATCGCCGTCTATCGCGCCGGGAATTTCAACCCGGACGCGCTCGTCTGGCATGCCGACTACGACACCGACGCCAAGAAGGCGGCTGCGTTCCGCATCTCGCCGGCTCCGACCAACATCATCATCCGCAAGCGCCTCTGATCGGCTGACGCGCGGAAGAAAGGCGCACGACAATGGCTTTCGAGACCCCCAACATCTGGGATACCCGCGAACTTCTGGCCGTCTATCGCGAGCAGGAGTCGCCGCTGAACTACTGGCTCGGCATGCTCTTCCCGAACGAGATCACGTTCGACTCCGAATACATCGAGTTCGAGAAGATCCCGAAGGCCGGCCGCAAGCTGGCGCCATTCGTCGTCCCGATGGCGCAGGGCCGCGCGATCTATGAGGAGAAGAGCCAGGCCGCGCGCTTCAAGCCGGCCTACCTCAAGCCCTCCGATCCGGTCTCGCCGATGCGCGCGCTCTCGCGCCGCCCCGGCACGCTGCTGGCGCCGGGCGATTCCACCCTCGCCGCGCGCTACAATGCGGTGAAGGTGGACATCATGGCCTATCATCGGCGCGCCGTTGAGCGCCGGTGGGAGTGGATGGCGGCCAAGGCGATCATCGACGGCAAGGTCGTTGTCGATGGCGACGACTATCCGGCAGTGACGGTGGATTTCGCACGCGATGCGACGCACACCATCACCCTCGGCGTCGGCGCACGCTGGGGCGACTCCGGCGTGTCCATCCTGTCTCTGATCCAGAGCTGGCAGGACAAGCTCCATGCCGCTCCGTTCGGCGGCGCGGCGACGACGCTGACCATGGGCACCGAAGCATGGGCCGTGTTCCGCAAGGACACGGAAATCCGCGACGAACTCGATACGCAGCGCCGCGGCACCGACATCAACTTCCGCACGGGCCTGATCGGCACGGGAGAAGTTCGCTACGTCGGAACGCTCGGCCTCGGCCTCGATGTGCATGTCTACAACGACTACTACGAGTCGGCCGGCTCTTCGGTGGCGATCATGTCTCCGAAGGACGTCGTGCTGAGTGGTCCTGCCGTTCAGGGCTATCGCTGCTTCGGCGCGATCATGGACGTCAACGCCAATTTCCAGGCGCTGCCCGTCTTCATGCGCAACTATGTGACCACCGGCGACGTCGCGATCGAGCAGATCGTCACGCAGTCGGCGCCGCTGATGGTCCCGGTCAACCCGAACGCGACCCTCAAGGCCACCGTCGTCGCCTGACGTCGAATCGTCCTCTCACTATCCGCGAAGGCGGGGCCATTGCGCCCCGCCTTTTTCGTTTCCGATTGGAGCACCCAATGCCGAAGATGCGCGCTGTTCATTCGATTTTTGTCGCGGCCGGCAAGCCGGAATTCGACGACAAGACGAAGACCTACACGAAGGCGACGCCGCTGCGCGAGGTCAAGCCCGGCGAGGAATTCGACTGCGACGCGGACTCTGCTGCTGCCTACAAGGCGACCGGCGCGGCCGAAGCGGTCGCCGCCAAGGCGGCCAAGGCCGACTGATCAGCCGCCATGCCGTCGGCGTTCCGCACGCTGCTCGACAGCGCCTATGCCGACGCGATCGAGCCGCTTTATGGCGTCGCCTTCACGCATATGCCGATGCGCGCCAGCGCCAACGTCAACGCGCCGCCGGAGCCGGACCCGTCGCGCGCGTCATGCAACGTGATCGGCATTCTCGATGAGATCGACGCAGACGGCGCGCTCGCGAACATTGCTGACACGACCATGAACCGCCGGCCTGGGCTCGCCGCGCGCGAGAACATCCTCGACGTGGCGATGGCCGCCGGCGTCGTCCGTCGCGGCGACGTGTTCGTCAATGTCGAAACCGGCGCGCGCTACGTCGTCCAGACGGCCGATTACGACGACTCCGGCCGCTACCAGTGCCGTGTGAACGCAGCCTGACCGATGCTGTCCCGCCTCGCCCTGCGCGCCGCCGTCTGCGAGACGCTGGCGCCGACAGGCGCGACGGCATTCCCGACAATTGCCCGCGCCTGCGTCTACGACTCGCGCATTGATCCGATCGACGGACTCGACGAAATCGAGGCCGTTCCGATGGCCGTCGTCTACTGCGAAGAGCACGACAGTGCGCCGTTCTCCGGCACGCAGGGCGTTGATCGCCAGTCGATCACGCTCGTCATTGAACTGCTGATCGCCACGCGCGGCGACGTAGAAGTGACGATGGACGACGGCACGACGGCCGTCGTCGGTGCCGGTATGCCGCATCCGACGGACGCCGAGCGCGAGGCTCTGCTGGATCTTCTTGAGGCCGAGGTCAGGCGCGCGCTCGATCTGCGGGAGATGCGCGCCGGATCGGACCTGCTGAATGCCGTCGGGTGGTTCCCCGTCTCGATGCAGTCGATCCCGCTGCGCGACGCCGATCGAACCGTCCGTCTCGCGCAGCGCTCCTTGCAGATCGCCGCGCAGATTCACGGCGACTGCTGGCCGGAACCGGGTGAAGCGCGCGGCTCCGGGCTTGATGCTCTGCCGGAGCCGCTGCGCGCAGTCGCTAAGGCTTTGCCCGTCGCGTCACCGCATCGCGCGATTGCGGAAACATTCGCGGCGCGCATCGCCGCGCCGACGACGCTTCTCGCGCACCAAGGCTTGACGATCCGCGCCAACATTGATCGCGGCGAGACGATGCCGACCGACGACGAACACGACGTCGCGGCGACTTTCGACAACCCCTGAGGACATCATGGCTCGCATCACTGTGCGCCTCGCCGATCCGTCGGCGCGGGTTCCCGACGTCGCGCGCGCAGGCGCGCCGCTGCTGCCGTCGGAGCCGTTCGAGGCCGACGACGCCGCCCCGTTCATCCACGCGCTTCTGGCCGACGGGACGCTGATTCGCGTCGCGCCCACGCCGAGCGCGCCCGCCAAGCCCGTCACGAAGGAGAAGTGACATGCCGATCGGCTTCAACACCATTCCGGCGAATCTGGTCGCGCCGATCTTCGCCTTCGAAGTGAATTCCGGCGGCCAGTATGAGGCGTCGTCGCGCCTCGTGCTGCTCGGCCACAAGACGACGGCGGGCTCGCTCGCGGCGGCGACGCCGGCGCGCGTGTCTTCGTTGCAGGAGGCCGCGGCGCTGACCGGCCCTGGCTCGATGCTCTACAACATGTGGGTGATGGCTCGCCGGCAGGCGCCGGTGCAGGACATCTGGGTCGTGCCCGTCGCCGAGACCGGCGCAGCGGCGACATGGACCATCACCGTCGGCACGGTTCCGGCCGCGGGCGGCTTCGGCCTTCTCGACGTCGAGGGCGAGCGTCTCGGCGTGACGGTCGTCGCCGGCGACAGCGCGACCACGGTCGCGGCCTCGATCGCCGCCGCCATCAACGGCATGTATGATCCGCTGACCGGCGCGATGCTGCATGTCACGGCGGCCTCGGCCTCGAATGTCGTCACCGTCACGGCCCGGCATACGGGCGCGCTGTCGGGCGAGACCGACATCCATATCCCGACGGACTCGCCGAACGTTTTCGCCACGAGCTGGCTGACGATCGCCTCGGGCGTCGCCGGCTCCGGCGTGCCGACGCTGACGGCGGCGCTGGCCGCGCTCGGCGACGATCCGGCCGACATGATCGTACTGCCCTGGACCGACTCGACGTCGCTCGACGCCGTGGCGACGGCGCTCAACGACACGTCGGGCCGCTGGGCGCCGCAGCGCATGTCGTTCGGCCACGCGCTCGGCGTGGCGACCGGCAATACCGGGACGCTGACGTCGCTCGGCCTCGGCCGCAACGATCGGCACATCACCGTCGCCGGCCGTCTCGCCAGCACGCCGACTCCCTCGTGGATCATGGCGGCCGGGTTCGCCGCCGCGCAGTTCCTGTGGCTTCAGGACGTGACGCTCGGCAACGTCTCGCGCAACCAGACGAACCGCGCGGTGCTCGGGCTCAAGCCGCCGCGCGACCGCTCGATATGGCCGGCCTACGCGACGCGCGACGCCCTGCTGCGCAGCGGCATCTCGACGTGGCAGGTCGATCCGTTCGGCACGGTGATGATCGACAAGTTCATCACCATGAACCGCCTCGGCGCGTTCGGCCAGCCCGACACGACGTTCCGCGACATCCAGTCGATGTTCCAGGCGTCCGGAGGACTCGCGTTCATCAAGGCGTCGTGGCAGGCCGCGCATGGCCAGAAGGCGCTGGCGGATCGCAACCCGCGCGCGCTGCTGGCTCTGACGACGTTCGAGGCGCAGGCCGCGACGATCATCGCCGCCTACATCGAGTTGTGCGCCCGCGGCGTGTTCGAGAATCCGGAGTGGTTCGCCAAGAACCTGCGCGTCGAACGCGATCCGCAGAATTCGGCGCGAACAAACGCCTATCTGCCGATCGACCGCGTCAATCCCGGCGACATCTTCGCCGCGAACGCGACCTTCTATTCGCAGGCGCCGGCGATCGCCGCCTGACGCGCGCGCCGCACCATCCCTCGAAAAATCGGAGCCTGACAGATGGCCATGAATGCCTACGGCGGCGACGTCGAAATCACGCTCAACGGCACGACATACGTGCTGACCGAGATGCCGAAGTTCGACACGGACCGCTACGACAAGAGCGAGATCGTCAACGCCGACTCGTCGGTCGATATGTCCTATCGGCCGGCGGCCGGCATGGTCTCGGTGACATTCCGGGATCGCGGCGAGGCATGGCCAGTGATCGCCAATGGCGGCCCCTATGTCGTCTCGATCGTCGAGGCGCAGACCGGCGTCTCGCACGTCATCAACGGCGCGCGGTTCTCCGGCCGCGCGTCGATCGACCGCAGCACCGGCGAAGTGTCTGGCCTTTCGCTGTCCTTCGCGACGGCCAGCTACATCCGCCGCGGCGGGTGATGCATGAATTCGGCCGTCGTGACGCTCAAGGAGCCGGTCCAGTGGGGTGACGCAATCGTCAAGGAGATCGTGATCCGCAAGCCCACCTACGGCAACTGCATCGCCTGCGGCGGGCCTCCCTACGTTCCGGTGATGACGTCGAGCGGCGCCTTTGAGGTGATCGACTTCGACCGGTTGCGCCAATACTACGACCTGCTCGTGGATCATCCCGGCAGGTATGCCGTCATCAATATGCTGAGCCTCGACGACGGGATAGCGGTGCAAGAGGCGCTGCTCGGTTTTTTTCGCGACAGCCCGCCGGCGACGTCGGGCGCGCCGCAGACTTCCTCGTCTTCGATCTGAAAATCGCGACGCTCGGCGAGGTCATGGCGATGACCTTCGACGAGATCGGATGGTGGATCGAGCGCGCTCTCGCGCGCGGGCTTCTCGTCAGGGGCAGGTGATCGCATGGCCGATCGGGTGATGCGCGCCGTGGCGCTGATCGAGGCGCACGACAAGACGCAGAAGGCGTTCGCGTCCGTCGCGGCCGGCGCCGAGAAACTCGGCAAGACGATGAAGCTTGTCGAGAAGCAGGCGTCGGCGGTCAACGCCGCGATGCTGAAAGCCGGCGACGTGACGACGCTGGCGAAGGCGCGGCAGGAACTGACGCGGATCGCGAATGAGTTCCGGAATGCGCAGGAGAAGGCGTCGCGGTTCGGCGACGCGCTGAAGCGCGGCGGCGGCGGCGCGGGCATGGCCGAGCAATACCGGCTGGCGCAGAGCGAGGTTCGGCGGCTGGCGGCGGCCTACGACGAGGCGCGCGGCGCGGCGCGGCGTGCCGCGGTCGAGTTCCGGTCGGCGCATTCGGCCGCGCGCGCTTCCGGCGGTTCTGGCGGTGGCGGGGCGGCTGCGGCGATTGCGCCGACATCGCTCGCCGCCTATGCGCGCGCTAAGGCGATCGGCGGTAGCCGGGGCGACCGTTATCCCATTCGGCGCTGGCGCGGCCGGACTCGCCATGGGGGCCTACGGCGCCAAGCGCGTGCATGACGCCGTGGCCGACGCCCATCACGACTATCAGCTCGCCTACCTGCGCCAGCAGGCCGTGCTCGGCATGTCGCCGGACGCGCAGGCGCCGCTGCTGCAACAGGCCATACGGATCGGCCAGGACACAAAATTCACGAACGCTGACATCGTGCGCGCTCAGACGGAGATCGGCGGCAAGCTCCCGAAGGAGTTTCAGGGATCCGGGACGATCTCGGCGATCACCGAGGCGACCAAGAATTACGCGCTCGCGATGCAGGTCTCGATGGAGGAGGGCGCGCAGGCGGTCGTCGCCTGGATGAAAGCGCGGGGCTACGATCTGTCGTCGCCGCAGGCGGCTTCCAAGAGCGCGGCGCGGGCGGCGAACCAGATGGTCGAGTTCGCCAAGACGTCCGGCGCGAAGCACCACGATCTGCTCGGCGATACGAAGTTCGGCGCTGCGCCTGGCCGGGTCGGCGGCTTCTCGGAGGAATTCTCGAACGCTCTTTCGGCGCAGTTGATCCGCATCGGCTACGAGGGCGCTATGGCGGGCAACTTCGTCCGAGCCGCGGCGATGCGCCTCAGCGCGCCGTCGAACAAGGGGCACGCCGCGCTGGCGGCGGCCGGGCTGAATTTCTTCGACTACGTCAAGCCCGGCGTCGACCCATCGGCGGGCGGACTCGACAAGATGCTGCAGCAGCGGTTCGGTCGGAAGATGGCGGCAGGCACGTTCAGTCGCGTGAAGACCGCGCTCGACGACGAGGAGACGGTGAAAGACCCGGGCGCTTTCACATCGACGCTGACCGATATTCTGACAGAGGAGTTCGCCAAGAAGAACAAGAAGGGCGGCGTCAACGCGATGGACGCCGAGCGCATCGCGAAAGTCGTCACCGAGTTCTTCAATCTCTCGACGCAAGGCGTGGACTCCGAGCGGATGATGAAGGACATCATCGGCAAGGGCCTGTCGCCAGCGCTCGCAAAGTATCTGTTCGGGCAGGAGCATGGCGGCCGCGCGCAGGCGCTGAACCTTGCGCAGCTTGAGCGCGACCAGAAGAATTTCCAGAATGTTCCGGAGAACCGCGCGCAAAGCATCGCCGACACGATGCAGCAGGGAGCGCAGGGCGAATACCTGAAAATGGCCGGCTCGTTCGAGACGTTCAAGGTCGCGCTCGGCGAAGCGACCGACGGGCTGCGATCCTTCACCTACAAGGGCATTGGCGGATTCTTCGACGCCATGACGAAACTGGTGAAGGGCGAGCCGCTCGGTCAGACCACGCTGACGCAGGCCATGAAAGGCGCGTTCTGGACGCCGACGACGCCAGAGGCCAAGGCCGATCTCGAAGGCCAACTCAAGGAACTGAACGCCAAGATCGACTCGGCGCTTTCACGCGTTCATCCCTCGCGCCGCGATGAGCCGAATCCGGTTGTCGATCAGATGCGGATGCAGGCGACAGACCTGCAAAACCGGATCGCCAACGCGAAGATCGAGGCGGTGGTGAAGCCGGACCAGATCACCGCGAAGGCCGACGTCAAGGGCGAGGCGACGGTGACGCACACATTCACGCTGAATTTCAACGCTGGCGCGTTCCAGCAGTTTCTCGACGGCCGGATCGCGTCGCAGGTCTCCAAGGTCCGCCTGCATTCAAACGGCGCTGGCTCGACGGGGACGTCCTCGCCGGACTCGCAATAGAGGGCGCGCGTCATGGTCGATTGGGCGGCGGCGCTCTGGCCGGCGAGCTACAAAGGCGTTCCGTTCCGCGTCGAAAAGGACACGGCGCCGGACGGGCGGCGGCTGGTCGTTCACGAGTTCCCGAATCGCGATCTGCCGTTCGTCGAAGATCTTGGCCAGAAGGCCGGGTCGTTCGACGTCACGGCCTACGTCGCCGGCGACGCAGCGCTTGTGAGCGCGCAGGCGCTGCGCGCGCTGGCCAAACAGCGCGGCGCGGGTCCGCTGGTCCTGCCGATCGACGGGCCGGTGCGCGCTCACCTGCAGGACATCAAGAGGGCGTTCGAGAAGGACAAGCTCGGGTTCGTCGCCTTCGATCTGACCTTCGTCCGCGAGGGCGCGGCGGGCGCTCTGGCGTCGGTTCTCTCGCTGGCGCAGCTTGTCTTCGATGCAGCCGACCGCGCCGTCGCGGCGTTGGCCGACTTCGCCAACCACATCGTCACGGCGGCGGCGCCTGGCCTTGCCGTCGAGGCGGCGCTCGACGCGCTGTCCACACTGCCGGCGACCCTTGAGGCGACCCGGGCCGAGGCGACGATCACGTCCGAGTCATCGCTGGCGATCTCGGCCAGCCTTTCAGCCAGGCTTGCGGCGGCCCCGGCGGCGATCAGCACGTCCGGCGTCGATCCCGGCTGGATTGTCTCGGCCGCGCAGGACGCGCGCGATCTGGCCGACGCGATGCAGCCGGCCGACGTCGAGCCCGCTTTCGCCGAGGCCGCGGCCGGGTTCTCCGGACCGATCGCCGGCGGCGCCTTCGTCGGCGTGACGGCGGCGCTTGAGGCGGCGGCGAACCAGCACGAGGCGGCGCGCTACGCGCGCGCGGCGCTCCTGATCGCCCGCGCCGAGGCCATGGCGCACCGCGCGTTTGCAGACCGCCCCGCAGCGCTGGCGGCCCGGGCGGCGATCCTGACCGACTTCTCGGCCGAGTTGCACGCTGCGGCGGATCAGCGCGACGAAGACGCCTATGATGCGCTGCGCGATCTGCGCGACCGACTGACGGACTGGTTCGGTCTGACGATCGCCGATCTTCGCCCCGTCGTCGCGGCGCGCCTGCCGCGCTCGCTGCCGGCGACGGTGGTGTGCTGGTCGCTGTATGGGGCGCTTGATCGGCTCGATGATCTGGCGGCGCGCAATCGCGTGCGGCATCCGGGCTACATGCCGACGACCGTCGAGGCCGTCGCCCCGTGACGATCGAGCAGAAGGAGATCGTCACCGCGACGGTCGGCGGACAGACGTGGACGGCGTGGAAGCGGGTCATGATCCGCGCGTCGTTCAAGGAGGCAGCGCGTTCGTTCGAGATGGAGATCGCGGCCGAACTTGGCGGCGCGCAGACGAATGCACTTTTCGCGCTGTTCGCGCCGATCGAGATCAGGGCTGGTGCAGACAAGGTCGTCGCCGGCTACGTCGACAAGCGCCGCCCGCGCTTTTCGAAGGACTCGGCCGAGATGACGATCTCGGGTCGGTCCAAGGGGCAGGACGCGGTTGACTGCTCGGCCAAGCACGACACTGCCGACTTCAAAAAAAAGACACCGCTGGAAATCGCCAACGCGATCGCGCCGAAGGGCGTCACGTTCACGTCGGACATCGATCTGACGCCAGTGGACTATCACCTGACGCCGGGCGAGACGGCATTCCGCGCCATCGAGAAGCTGGCGCGGGCGCAGGGAGCGACGCTCAGCGGGCAGGCCGACGGCTCGATCAAGATCACCAACGCCTCGAAGGCGCGCAAGAAGCACGCGGGCGGCCTGTTCGAGGGGAAGAACATCGAGAGCGGCTCGGCCGATCACGACGGCTCGAACCGGCACTCGGAATACCGCGTCGTCGGCCAGGCGCCGAAGGGGACCGGCGCGGATGCTCTGCGGATCGAGGGAATCGCCCGCGACGCTGGCGTGACGCGCGATCGCGTGCTGATCGTCGTGCATGACGACGACGCCGACAAGGATCGGCTCAAGAAGCGCGCCAAGAACCGACGCAACCGGGCGGCTGGCGCGGGCCTCAAGGCCTCGATCACCACGCCGTCATGGCGGGATGAGGCCGGATCGCTATGGGAGCCCGGCGCGCTCGTGTGGACGGAGTCGCAGTTTCTGGGGCTCGCGCAGGACATGCTGATCGAGAGCGTCACCTATTCGCAGGACGGCTCGTCCGGCACGCAGGCGCAGCTCGAACTGGTCGATCCCCGCGCGCATCAGGGCAAGGCCGGCAAGGGCTCGAAGTCGAGCGCCGCCTGGAAGGCGGACGACAGCGAGGCGACGGACAATGTGGAGTGAGCACGACGACGCCATCCGGTCGATGATCCGCCGGGCGTCGATCGATTCCGTCGATGATCGCCAAGGCCAGCAGCTCGTCGATGCGCGCGGCCTGGCGCGCGACCGCTACGAGAAAATCCACCGGACGCAGGACTACGGCGTCTCATCGAATCCGCCGGCTGGCTCCGAGGGTCTGCTCCTTGCGCTCGGCGGCCGCAGCGATCGCGTAGCGATGATCTCGGCCTACGCACCGGAGCACCGGCGGCGCAACCTGCCGCCCGGCGGCGTCGCCCTGCATGACGACCGCAAGAATGTGCATCGGCTGCTCGGCCCGAACGGGCAGGAGATCTACTCCGTCGGCGACATCAAGGTCTGGCGGAAATCCGGCAAGAAGGTCTATCTCGGCGGCGACCCATCGCAGGGCGGGGTGTTCGCGCCGGTGATGACGAGCGCCGGCCCGTCCGAGGTCGTCTTCGCGCTGGTTTATGACATCGAACAGAACGGCCCGGCATGATCGAGGACATCACTGTCTATGCCGGCGTCTGTCCTCCCGAGCCGGCGCTGCCATGGGATACGGTCTGGAATGCCCAGACCGGCCTCGGCGAATGGCGTCTGGCCGATCCGCGCGAGATCGGCAACGGCGGCGGGCTTGGCGCGACGGCGCATCTGGCGACGGCGGTGATCAATCTGCTGTTCACCGACGCGCGCTGCCCGGCCGATCATCCGATGGCTGCGCGCGCTGGTCGCGATCTGCGGGGATGGTGGGGCGACGGGGTTCTCGATCCAGGCGCCCCGCCGCTCGGATCTCTGCTCTGGCTCGTGACGGACTTCGGCACGGCGCGTGACGCCGATGCGCGATGGGCGGCGCAGTTCGCGCGCGAGGCGCTGGCGCCGCTGATCGACGCCGGCGTCGTGGCGCGCGTTGACGTCGAATGCGCGGCGGCGCCCGCGCGCAATCGGCTCGATCTCGACGTGACGCTCTACGGCCGCGCCGGCGAGCGAGTCTTCGAGCAGCGGTTTGCGCACTATTGGGGAGAGGTCTGAATGTTCGACATCCCCGATCTGCGCTCGCTCAAGGCGCGGGCCGTCGCCGCGTTCCGGGCGCATCTTCCGGGCGTCGATGCGGTCACGCCCGGCAACAATGTCGAGCCGACGGCGACGGTGCTCTCGGGGGAAATCTGGGCGCTGTTCGGACGGCTCGCGTGGGTCATGCGGCAGGCGTTTCCGCTCACGGCCGAGGCCGACAATCTGGATCGTCACGGCGCGCAATACGGGATCGCGCGGCGGCCAGCGGCCCCGGCGGCCGGCGTGATCACGCTGACGCACGACGCGTCTGTCACGGTCGCCGCCGGCGCGCAGTTCGCGCGGCTCGATGGGGTGCGCTATGTCGCCACGATCGGCGCAACCGCCGCCGGCGCCGGGACCACGGACGTCGATGTCGCCGCGCTGGCGGTCGGCGCTGCCGGAAACGGCGCGGCTGGCGCACCGCTTTCGATCGTCTCTGGCGTCACGACGTCGGGCGCGGTCAGCGCCGAGGTCGGCGCGGCAGGCGTTGTCGGCGGCGCGGACGTCGAGTCCGACGACGCGCTGCGCGCCCGAATCCTGTTTCGCCTCCGCTATCCGCCGCACGGCGGATCGGCGGCCGATTATGTGGGGTGGGCTGGCGAGGTCGAGGGCGTCACGCGGACCTATGTCGAGCGGCTTTGGAATGGCCCCGGCACGGTGCGGGTCTTCCCGCTGTTCGATGATCTGCGCGCCGGCGGCGTGCCGTTGCCTGCCGACATCGCGCGGGTCTCGGCGCATCTGGCGACCGTTCAGCCGGCCGCGGCCGGCGTCACGGTCGGGCTGGCGACGGCGCAGCCGATCAACATCACGATCGCCGGCCTGTCGCCGGATACGTCCGTGACGCGCGCCGCGGTGACGACGGCGCTGGCCGAGGTCATCCGCTACAAGGGCCGGGTCTCTGGACTCGACGAGGGCGCTGCCGGCATCGAGTTTCTTGCCGATCCGCACGTCTTCTCGCGGTCCTGGCTATGGGAGGCCGTCGCGGCGGCCAGCGGCGAGGCGCGGCATGTTCTGGTCGCGCCGGCCGCCGACGTTGACGTCGCGCGCGGCGCTGTGCCGACGCTCGGGACGGTGACGTTCGCATGACGGCGCTTTGTGTCGCGTCTGCCGCGGCAGACGTCTGCCCGACGCTCGATCAATGCCACGATCAGATTCTGGCGTCTTTACCGCGCGGACGCGCATGGGTGACGCCTCCCGGCACAGTGCGGTGGTCATTCTTCCGTGTCGTCGCCGAGATGGTGCGCTACGCCAACGAGCGCATCTGCGCGGCCCGAGAAGAATTTTTCTGCCCGACAGTCTTCGAGACCGAGGACGTCTGGCTTGAACAATACGGCCTTCCGGACGGATGCGACCCTTGGCCGGATCTCTGTCTCAAGGTGTCGGCGCAGGGCGGCGCCCGCTGCGACTACTACGCGGCGCTTGCGGCCAGGCTCGGATGGGCAGTCGAATGCATCGACGGAGGCTGCGGCGATGAAGCCGGCTGCGGCGAGGCTGGCTGCGCCACGCCGTCATCCGAGCGTGGGTCGGCGACGTTGCTGATCCGCGTCAGGCTCGACGAGTCGCCAGCCTATGATGGCGCGCTCGGCAATGGCGCGGTCGCTGGCGGGCTCGAAGCGGGCCAACCGCGCGCTTGCGAGCCGGACTTCACACGGCTGCGGTGCCTCATGGCGCGCATCGCGCCGGCGCATCTGCGCATCGAATACGTCGCGGCCTGACGCCGCTCAACCGATCATCGGAGACTGCTCATGACCGACCTGATGGGGCCGGACGGCGCTGCGCGTGCATTGGCGTCGCGCCCGAGCGAGACGGCTGCGCCGGGATCGACCGACACGTTTTTCGGCGACTGCGTCGCCGGCGTGCCCGGCACCGGCACGGTGATCCCTGCGACGTGGCTCAATCGGGTCTCCGCGCAGTTTCGCCGCCTGGTCCGCGGCTCAGGCGTCACCGAGAACAATCTCGACGACGAGATGGCGGCGCGCGCCGTGCGGTCGCAGCGCCTCAATGCGACGGGCGTCGTCGGCGGCACGGCGAACGCGATCACGCTGACATTCACGCCCGCCTTTCCCTCCGAGGCGTCGCTCGCGCATGTGCCGCTGCGCTTCGTCACGCTGGCGGCGAACACCGGGCCGGTGACGCTGACGGTCGATGGCGTCGCCGATCCGCTGACGTGGCCTGACGGCACGCCGCTGGCGGCCGGCGATCTGCCGGCTGGCGTCGCGGTCGAGGTCCGGCACGACAGCGCGGCCTATCGCCTGACGATGGCGACAACGGCCCCGATCAGCACCGGCGGCAATCCGTCCTATCGCTACATCTCGTCGACCTATCTCTCGTCCGTCGGCTCATCGACGGTGACACCTCCCGATGGCGCGAAGATCGGCATTGTCGAGTTGTGGGGCGGCGGCGGTGGGTCGACCGCCAGCGATTCGACCAACCCCGTAAACGGCGCTGGCGGTGGCGGCTACAAGCGCGGTGTCATCCCGGTCTCGGGAGGAGTCGCTGTCGCCTACACAATCGGCGCGGGCGGCGCACCAGCCGCATTCGGGGGAACTGGCGCCACGGGCGGCACGACGACCATCGGCGGCATCTCGGCCAATGGCGGCGCCGGCTCCTCATACACGAGCGTCGGCGGCGGCGGCATTGGCGGGTCTGGCGGGACGTTGTCCATCGGGGGCCAGTCCGGCGGCGCCTATCAGTCCGGTGGGTCGACGGGCGGCGGCGGCGGCGCTGCCGCGCGCGGCGGCTCGGGCGGTGGATCGTCCGATGCGGGCGCTGCGTCGGATGGCATTCAGCCGGGCGGCGGCGCTGGCGGGCCCGGCACGGGTAGCCATGCCGGCAAGAGCGGTGGCGCCGGCGCCATCTACATCGAATGGTATGGCTGAGGGCTGAGCGCATGTCGCGTCGCTTCTATCTGCCGACGATCAACGTCGCGCCGACGCCCGTCCAGGGCGAGCCCGGTGCCGCGGCCGTGCTTTCGGCGACGATCGAATCCCTGCCGCCCGAGTCGTCGCCCGAGGTGACGATGGAGCCGACCGGCGAGCCCGGCCAATACATCGCGCGGTTCAAGGTGCCGCGCGGCGAGCCGGGCAAGCCGCTGCATCCGCTGGCCGGGTCGCTGCGCACGATCTATGACGACGGCGTCACTCATCCGTGGGCGGCCGGCCAGTGGGAAGGCGCCAACGGCGTCGTGTTCATCGCCATCCGCGGCGGATGGAGACACGAGCCGTCGAAGGGCGACACGGTCAAGGTCTTTCGCTCCTATGACGGCGGCGTGCGGCTTGAGGAGCCGAGCACGGCCTACAGCAATTCCGACCGATCTGTGCTTGAGGTCTGCGGCGGCCGCATGGGGCAGGGGCGCTCGTTCCTGCTGCTGACAACGACTGATGGCGTGAGCACCTTCCTCGAAAAGGTGTTCAGCGACGACGAGTGCGTGACGTGGACTGCGCCGACGCCGGTCGCAGCGTCGCCATCGGTCTTCCTCTACGGCTCGATGGTCAAAATCCCCGGCGTCGCCAACGATGCGGGGTGGTGCTTTTTCGGGCATGGCGGGACCGAGCGCATCTATGCGCTCCAGACGCTCGACAATGGCGTCACGCTGACGCAGCACGACTGCTTTGGCGCGACGCTGCCGTTCACGGCGCGCGAGGCGTCGGTCGAGCTTCTGCCGATCGATGGCGCGCCGCGATGGGCGATGGCGATTCGCGACAATGCCGGCGGCGTGCTGCGCATGTCGGTCTCGGCGAGCCTGACGTCCTGGCCGATGCCGGTCGCGACATCGTTGCCCGTCGGCGCCAATCCGCCGATGCTGCTGGCCGACGCCGATCTGCTCTACATCTATGCGTTCGCTCGTCAGGGGTCGGCGATCAACGGCGTCGTCGATGCGCTCGTCTACTGGATCGCCGACCCGAATGTCGTCGCGAACGCCAGCGGCAATCCTGGCGCGCTGACGATGCGCGTCGCATTCCGCGGCGCCAAGCACATGATCGGCTACGCGCGCAAGCGGCTCGGCCCCGAGGGCTGGACGATCATCTTCACCGAGGGCGAGTCCTCGACCGGCTCCGGCAACGCCTCGACGTCGGTGGTGTCGCAGGCCGGTGCGCTGCCCTATGTTGCAGCCTCGCCGGCGATCATCGGGCCGCGCGCCCAACCAAATCTATGGGACAACGGCGCGTTGCAGCATTGGACGCGCGGCGCTTCCTTCGCGCTGGCGGACGGGTTGCCGTTCGCCGATCGCCTGCTGTTCGACGGCGCCTCGACCGGATTCGTCACGCAGGCCGAGGTTCCATACTGGATCGCGCGCAGCATGACGCACGATCCGCTGTGGATGGCGCAATTTGCCGGCACGGCTGCGGTGAACTGCGGCATTCGGCAGATCGAATATGGGCGAGAAGCCGCGCGCATCGCCGCCGATCGCGTCTTCACGATCTCCGGTTATGTCTTCGGCGCTGTCGGCGATCCTCTGTTCGTCGGAATGAGCATCAACACCGACGGCCCGTCCGGCATTCTGACGCTCGATCCTCTGCAAATCCGCGCACGGCCTGCTCCCTATGGCGTCTCGTATTTCGCGGTGACGCTGCGCACGCCATCGATCGAGGGGTTGACGCTCGGCGCACTTCCTCGCGTCGACTGGCGGCTCTATTCGCCACTGTCAGCCGCCAATGTCGGCGCGTGGTGCGGCGTCAAGCGGGAGCCTGGCCAGATCGCGACGCCCATCGAGCCCGGTGCGCGCGACGCCCGCGCGCACCTTGACCGCTTCGTCGAGCGCAAGTTGGTCGGCCCGGATCGCCCGGTCCTGCATCTTGAGCCCTACGATCCGGCGTCCAACATTGCGTGGGGCGTTCTGCCCTACGCCGAGAAGGACAAGTCGTCGCCGTCTGTCGTGCCGACCTATCTCGACTGTGAGATCGCTCGGCCTCTGCCCGATGCGGGTCGGCCGGTGACTGCGATCTCCTTCTCCGGAATCAGTCGGGAGCGCGCCGAGATGCGCGTCACTGCGACCGGCTATGCGGCGACAGATCGCGGCGGGCTGCGCACGAAAGCGACTGGCTACTGCGACGTGCTGATCGACTGCGGCTACTGACCGCGCGGCTTCTCAAGAAATCGAGGATGATGCGATGGCGCTTCTCGTCGTCAAATACGATTGCCCGGCTGCGGCCTGGACGAAGATCGCGTCGAACGTGACGAGCGCGCTGATCCAGCGCGGCAACTCGGTCGCTGTGCGTGTCGCTGTGTCCGCCGTGGGCGACGCCGCGCCGGCTGGCACTGCCGACGCGACGGACGGCTATTCCCTCGACGGCGCAGACAACTGGCTGCCGCTCGCCGCCGCCGCGGCCTTCGATGTCTGGGTCCGGCCGCGCGGCGGTGATCCGCGCGACGCCATCATCTTCAACGGCCCGTTCGCATGAGCCGAATGACGGCATGGGGCCTCGTCGGCTCCGGACCTCCGCGCCGTCGCAGCCGCAGCGGCGCGGGCGGGCCGGCGGCTGCGCCGGTGCTGACTGGGCCGCTCGATCTCGACGGCGCGACCGGCGAGGGCGGCTATCTCGCGGACGTGGCGGCGCGCCACTACTGGGCGCTGACCGCGCCGGCCAGCGCGCCGACGGCGGCGGAGATCGCGGCTGGAACCGGCGCGCTCGATTCCGGCTGGTTCGACGCCGCGCTCGGATCGGTGCAGGCTGACATCACGTTCGACTCCGGAATCAACGTCGTCGGCGGCGTGTTCAGCGTCGCCGCACGCGTCGAGCCGTCCGGCGCGTGGTCGAACGTGCTGCGCGACACGTCGGTCGACGTCGACACCGTCGCGCCGATCACGCACGCCTTCGTCGCCGCCGTCGAGAATCTTGCGTCCCCCAATTTCGGCGCGCTCGCGGCCGGCGAATACGTCGTCGCGGTGATGCAGCGGGCCGGCACGATCGACAGCGTGACGCCGCCTGGGCAGTCGGCCATGACGTCGGCGATCATCTCGGCCACCGGCTCGACGACGCAGCTGGTGAAACTGTTCCGCGTGACGCTGACCGCGCCACGCTCCGGCGCGTGGACGATCGGCCGCACCGGCGCGGTCTACACGTCGAGCGCGATCTTCAGCCTGTCCGGCCCGTCGCAGACGATCGCCACTCCGACCGACACGATTGCGAGCGGGACGAAAACCGCGACGCTGACGGCCGCGACGCAGGCCGACGACATCATCATCGTCGCCTATGAGGGCGGCGGCACGACAGGCCAGACGCCGGCCGACAACGGAACCGATCCGGTCACCTCGCGCGCCGTGACCGCCGATGCGCTCGGCGATCACAAATGGCGCGTGCTGTCCGGCGTCGCGGCCGGCGGCGCGCCGGAGACGGTATGCGTCTCCGTCATCGGCGCGGCGTCGAAACCCGGCGCGATCGTCGCCGCCGTGCTGAGGAAGGTCTAATGGCGATCACCGGCGTCAAACTCGCGGTCGGATCGGGTTCGAATGTCGCGCGCGCGACGACGCTCACCAAAGGCGCGTTTTCGCTGACCTTCGATCGCGCCGTTCTGTATCGCGAGACGGCGGACGGGCTGCATCTGGTGCACGCGAACGGCGCGAAGGTGACGGCCTATGCGCCCGCCGCGACGACGATGGCGGACGGACTCGGCGCGAGCCGGGACGTCAACCAGTTCGCGCCGAACACGCAGATGCATATCCCATCCGCAGGTCAGGGACACGACGGCCGCGTGCTCGGCAAATACAACGCGGCCCGCCGCGCTACGCTTCCCTGGCGGGCCGAGCCGGGCGACAGCGTGCTTCTCGAAGACGCCGCGCCTCTGTTGACGCTCTATGCGCCGGACGCGATTCAGCGCGTGCGCAGCGGCGTCGCCCACGGCTGGCACGGCGTGCAGTTCACCAACGCGCTCCCCGACGCGCCGGCCAATCGCCTGTTCGCCGGGACGCTCGCCTACTGGACCAACAAGACGGCGGCGAGCTACGACATCGACATCGAGGCGCGTCTCGCATCGCTGCCGGCCTACGCGCTAACCGGCGTCGCCGGCGTCGACTATCCGTCCGCAGCGACGATCATCGGTCGCATCGACAAATTTTTCGGGCCGGGCAATTTTTCGACCGTCGACGGCTCCGGCGAGGGCTACGAGGCGTTCGTGCCGCAGGGCACGAGCAACACTGGCGCGGGCAACACCTATCTGACGAACTACGGCCGCTATCTCGGCGCCGTCACCGGCGCGGCCGCGCTGCATCTCGCCGGAGATCACGCGACGACGGCCGAAAAGCGCGTCCTGCTGAAGCGGATGATCCAGATCGGCTGCCAGATTTTCGAGGGATGCCGCGGCGTCGCGAAATACGACAACGACCAGCGCGTCAAAGGCGGATACGCCGGGCATTTCCAGTGGGAGCTGGCGCCGATCTGCGCCTATCTGTGGGCGCGCGGCCTGACGGCCGATCTCGACGCGCTGCACACGACCTATGCGTCGTGCATCCTCGCCCAGCCGTTCATCTACGACGCGACGATGATCGCCGGCCTCGCGCCGCATTCCGACGCGAGCAAGCCGTTCGTCGCGCGCCGGCGACTCGTCACCGCCGTCAGCGGCAATGACGTCACGGTGCAGGGTTTCCCTGCCGACGATCAGCCTCACCTCAACGCCCGCGCGCTGCGCATGGTGCGCGAAAGCGACGGCGCCAACGCGGTGATCGTCGACGAGTTGGTGACGCTGGTCTCGGCCGGGCCGAAATTCACCGTGGCGGCGCAACCCTCTCCGGCCTTCGCGGTCAACGACGTGATCTATTTCCAGGCGCAGCACACGCCCGTCGTCGGCGACGTCGACTGGATGATCAGCCCCTACGGCGCGCCGGGCGTCGCCAGCATCGCGGCGATCAATCCGGGCGCCCATGCGTCGTATCGATCCACCAATTTCTGGCTCGACGACATCTGCTTCCTCAAGGCGCTCGGCGTCTGGCGCGCGCAGTGGGATGCGACGGCCGCCTATGTCGTCAAGGCGATGCAATCGGCCTATCCGGCGGCCGGCGATCAGGACTGGCCGACGCATGCCGACGCCGTGCTCGGATTCAACATGGCGCTCAGTTTCTGGAACGCCCACAAAACGGCGCTCGGGCTCGTGTGAGGCTGATCGTGGCCAGATTTCAGGAGAGATGACATGCAGACGTCGACCGTCGTTCGCAATGCGCAGGCCGACGCCGTCGAGACGGCGATCGGCGTCAGCGCGGTGCTCAAGATTCGCACGGGATTGCCGCCCGCCGATACGTCGGCGGCCGACAGCGGGACCGCGCTGGCGACGCTGGCGCTTCCGTCGGACTGGATGGCCGCGGCGGCCGGCGGCGTGAAGGCCAAGCTCGGCACATGGCAGGACGCGTCGGCCGACGCCTCGGGCTATGCCGGCCACTATCGGATCTACGCCAGCGACGGCGTCACCTGTCATCTGCAGGGGCCGGTCTCGCAGGCCTGGTTCGCGTCGACGGCCTATGTCGTCGGCCAGCACGTCAACAACGGCGGCAACGCCTATCGCTGCACCACGGCCGGCACGTCGGCCGGCGCCGGCGGGCCGAGCGGCACGGGCGGCGCTGGTCTCTCGGCGAGCGCCGACGCCAGCCTCGCCAGCCTGACCGGATCTGCGACGGGGACCGTCTCCGATCCGCCGCTGACGGCGACGGCCAGCCTCGCCATGCCAGGCCCTGCGGCAAGCGCCTCGGCGCTCGCGGCGCTGGGCGCGACGGCGGCGGCGTCGGCCGGCGCACAGGCGAGCGGCGCGAGCGTCGCCAATAGCCTCGTGGCTGCGGCGTCGTCGACGCTGGCGGGCGATGTCGGCTCGGGCGGGGTGCAGGCCTCGGCGGGCGCGACGGCCGCCCTGAGCGCTCCTGGCGCGTCTGGCGCGGGGGCGGCGCAACTGACGGCGTCGGGCGCGGCGGCGGGCGTCATGGTCGCCGCGGCGGCGGCGGGCGTGTCCGGCACGGTCGGGCTCGGCGCGCTGGCCGGAGCGAGCGCGACGGCGATCGCCGGCGGCGGCGTCGCCGCGGCCGGATCGCCGCTCGGCGCAGGGGTGTCGGCGTCGGGCGCGGCAGGGCTGTCCCTGTCCGGGGCCGCGAGCGCCGCCATGGACGCGGCGGCCTTCGGAGAGCTCGGCTCCTCGATCGGCGGCGCCTGCGGGGCGGATGTCGGCGCGACGTCGTCGATGATCGTCATTTCAGCGCGCGCCGATGCGAGCGGCCTGGCCGATCTGCCGGCGCCGGCCGCGAACGGCGCGGCGACCCTCGAATTCGTGATGCCGCGCCTGCATGTCGCCCGCGCGCGCATCTCCGCGCCGCGCCCGGCGGTCGTGCGGGCGTCCGTGGCGCCGACGCATGTCGCCGCGTCGGCGCCGCGGGCGCGCATCGCCCGCGCCTCGATCGCGCCGCCGGCGATAGCTGTGTCCGCGTCGCCGCGCCGCGCGCGTATCTCCTGGGGGGCCTGATGGACCGGCAGACGATCAATTTCTCGATCGCGCACGGCGACTCGCTCCAGATCGAGGTGACGATCGACGACGTGCCGGTCGGCGTCACGCCGACGCTCAAATAGCGCCTGGCGCGCAGCTCGGCCGAGGCGACACCGCTGATCGAGGTCTCGGCGACAGCGACGCAGGCGAACGGCGTCTGGTCGGCGTTGCTGACCGTGCCGGCCGCGGACAGCGCAATCAATCTGACGCCCGGCGCGCCGGGCTATGTGCACCGAGTCCACGTCTACAGCGGCGCGACGCTGCGCGCGACGCCGATCGTCGGCGCCGTCACCGTCGCCAGGGCCGCGACCGGCTAATCGGAGATCCCCGATGTCCGCTTCCATCGCCCGCGCCGTCGCGATCGTCGGCTGGTGGCTTGTCGTCGCCGGCCTCGTGCTGGTCGCCGCCTGCGCGCCGGCGCGGGCGCATGACTGGTATCCG
>ERZ761590.55-NODE-55-length-27498-cov-17.122654_pt1 | contig 27498 bp, 24 predicted proteins | sample MGYA00511880_ERZ761590 | MGnify/ENA primary metagenome ERZ761590 (study PRJEB28899, sample SAMN03785555) | bioreactor sludge metagenome | biome: EBPR Sludge; feature: EBPR Bioreactor; material: 0.22µm filtered reactor supernatant | place: Saint Lucia: Queensland... | reverse complement strand
CTCGACCTTATAGTACTCTTCCAAAGCAGCCCGCTCGACCTTATAGTACTCTTCCCAAGCAGGCTGCGTGACCTTCTTGTACTCTTCCCAAGCAGCCTGCTCGACCTTCTGGTACTCTTCCAAAGCAGCCCGCTCGACCTTATAGTACTCTTCCAAAGCAGCCCGCTCGACCTTCCCGTACTCTTCATAGGCAGGCCGCTGGACCTTATAGTACTCTTCATAGGCAGGCCGCTGGACCTTATAGTACTCTTCCTTAGCAGCCCGCACGACCTTCTCGTACTCTTCCCACATTTCCAGAGTAGCGGTCTTCTCAAAATACCACTCCATCCATCCGATGTTAGTACAGCTATCCCAAGCCGTCTGCGCATCCGGTTGCGTAGCAACCCACTCGCGCGCAGCCTTGCAGGCGTTCATCTTTTCGAGCTTCGTCAGGAATTCGGTGGTGGTCATGGTATTCTCCTTGGATCGGGCTGGGAACCATTTCCCAGCAGCGATGGTCTGCTTATACAAGGTTTCCAGAAAAAGTCAACCGCCTTTTTAAGGGCTCGGCATGAGCTTGCGAATGGCTGCGATGCAAGCCTTCTGGTACTCTTCCCAAGCAGGCTGCTCGACCTTCTGGTACTCTTCATAGGCAGTCCGCACGACCTTCTCGTACTCTTCCCAAGTAGGCCGCTGGACCTTCTCGTACTCTTCCTTAGCAGCCCGCACGACCTTCTCGTACTCTTCCAAAGCAGGCCGCTGGACCTTCTCGTACTCTTCCCAAGTAGGCCGCTGGACCTTCTCGTACTCTTCCAAAGCAGCCCGCTCGACCTTCAGGTACTCTTCATAGGCAGGCCGCACGACCTTCTCGTACTCTTCATAGGCAGCCCGCTTGACCTTCTGGTACTCTTTTTCAGCAGGCTGCTGGACCTTCTCGTACTCTTCCAAAGCAGCCCGCTCGACCTTCAGGTACTCTTCATAGGCAGCCCGCTTGACCTTCTGGTACTCTTCCCAAGCAGGCTGCGTGACCTTCTCGTACTCTTCCCAAGTAGGCCGCTGGACCTTCAGGTACTCTTCCTTCATTTTCGGAGTAGCGGTCTCGTAAAAGTACCACCGCATCCACTCCAAGTTAGTACAGCTATCCCAAGCCGTCTGCGCATCCGGTTGCGTAGCAACCCAGTCGCGCGCAGGTTCGCAGGCATCCATCTTTTCGAGCTTGCTCAGGAATTCGGCGGTGGTCATGGGTGCCTTTGTAGCAGGGTTAGAGGGGGCTGTCAAGCTCAAAGAATGTATGCCAAAGTTGCCGTTCACTTCGTGTGGCACGTATCCAAGAGGATTGCAGATTACCCTAGTTTTGTCAATTCGATAGTCGCAAGAGTCGTGCGTGTGCCCGTGAATCCAGAATTCTGGTTGAACGTTTTGGATGAGGTCGTCCATTGGACACACGAAAAAGCAGTTGTAGGTGCTACCCTTGAACCTGTCGGATACGCTTCTTTCTGACGGAAGATGGTGTGTAACGACAATGTCTCCACTCCTGACGTTGTTCCTGAGGAACTGTACGTCGAGTGCGTTCTGCGTCTTCCACCACCTAGAGAAGTTCTTGATTACAGCAAAGTCATTCAACCACTCTCGATTGCGGTCTACGGCACCATTGGGAGGGAACCAAAGGCTGGCACCGACGAACCGACGTCCACCGATTTCGACGCTGCTGCGGTTCAGCCAATGGAAGTTTTTGTTATTTGCGCAAAAATCCATCAGCCTTTGCTGTGCATCCCCCGGATGCTGGTGGTAGTACTCGTGATTTCCCGCCACGTACACCACGTCCCTGAAACGGCTGAAAAGAGCTAGGCGTGGCAACCCTCTCCTTCCAAGCGTTGTAATGTCTCCAGCGAGCACTAGCACGTCAGCGTCTGGTAGGCTGTCAACGAAAGCCTTCCCGTCATCTGCGTGAAACTCAAGGTGTAGGTCGGACATGTAAAGAACTTTCATTCATCGTCCCCGAGAAAGTGGTCCCATTCATCTGGAGTGATTCCGCTGAGGACGAACTCCCTCTCTGTAGACGAAAGGGTGGGGAAAGCATACTGAATCATAGCTCCTGCGTTCCACTCCTGCATACCTCGGTCGTAGTCCTCTTGGGAGATACGCAAGACGACTGTGTTGGTTTTCTTTGTCAGCCTAGAGACCTTAGTTAATGTCACCATTGCATCCTCCATACCACACTTTCGTGCGGCCGTCAAATTGCCACTACCTCAATGTGTGTGCGGCGCTTCCATTTTTCGGGAACCGGGACCCAGTAGTATCCGTTCATGCCGCGTTCCCCGTCGAATGCCTCACGCTCCTTTTTGATTTGCTGGATGGTCTTCCCGTGGTGTTTTAGGTGGTAGTCCATGGCCAGTCCAACGGGGAACCCGCCACCCGCCACCGGGTTGTACTCGTTGAGCTTCAGATGACCTCCGTGCTCCACAATGTCAATGGAAATACACTCGGCGGGTGTGGCCAGCGCTATCTTTTTGAGAAAATCGACAGCCTTTGGGTGGTATGCGTGAAGGTTTGTTGACACATAGAGTCTGTCTCCAACCAAAGCAGACCTATGAAGTGGGTTTATGTAGGCGTTGTGAGCAGGAGCGACGACGCACAGCCTGTTTTTATCTCTATCCATAGCGGCGCGCGAGAAAGAATCGGCGTTATAGGTGTTGCCGTTGAATGCCTTGTGTTGGATGAGCGGCTTAACAAAAAACCACTTCCCCTTCTTGCCCCTCTTCAAAAAAGTACGGACCTCTTGAACCGTCATGACCTCGATTTTGGGGTTCAGCATGTCCTTCCCGTGAACATCACACCAATCCCTGTAATCGAGGAAGTTGTTGTACACGTTTCCAACGTTGAACAAGCAGTAGTCTAGTATGTTAGACCCTGAACCAAAGACAATGGCATTTTTGCCGAGAACATTGACGGCCGTTTCGTAGGTTGCCTGTCTTGGGTTGCGCAGGGGTTCTTCGAACGGCAAAAAACCGAGACTAGACGTACTGACACTACGGTTTCCTCTCCAAGTCAGGTAGGTATGGTGCGGACCAACCAGTGCAATCTTTTTCATGGCTTTGACTCCTTGTAGGCGATGCCGTCTTCTACCACAACGTTCAGGGAAGTCAAGTCCAACTTTAGGAAGCGGCAGACTCGACCACAGTAGCTCTCACCAGAGAGGTTGACCCAACCCTTTCGGTTAAGGATTTCATTAAATGCAAAAATGTCCATTACGGCTCCTTCGGCAGGCTCTGTAGGCGGTTAACGGGGTGGTCCTTAAACTCCAAATCTCTCTGCCACATCACTCTCGCCATGTAGCCAAAGTCTGGGTCAAACCACGTCCTCGTGACCAAGCCGGGGCCGTAGTCTAAGACCTTGTGCCACACGACAGATAGTGCTGGTGGTGGACGGTTGGCTTCTAGCTGTTCCTCGTCAGACATGGTAGCCCCTATACCTTACTCTACGGGCTGGGTCAAGTTCTTTTTCTTCAGGACGACGACCCGATTCTGGCTGTCCACTGCGGCTACAGTCTCCCCGTCCACCACTCGTACCTCGACCACGTCCCCACCGTACACGAACTTTTTGCCAATCAGGTTGTCCATGTTTACTCCTTTGAGGTTGCTTACACAGTGGTATGTGGCAGAGGCAGCTGGTCTTTTCGGACCCACCAATCTGGAGGGGGCCGGGTTTTGTTCCACTGTGCAATAGCGGCTTTCCCTTGCTGATAGTAGGTGCGGTACGCTATCACTGGGTCGATACGCTTGTAGGTGTCTGGCATGGCCTGTGCAAATGTAGTCAGGCCAAGCGATGGCAAAAATTTGGGCACGTCTCTTGCAGCGGTAATCACTCGTAATGAAGCGTGCTCCTTTCCATACCGAAAGCGGTATTCGTCAGCAAGGGCCACTGCATGCGCCACAAGCCAATCGAAATTCTCCTGAGACTTTCTGACCCAAATAGAGCACGGATGCTGTAAGTGCGTACGTTTGTACAGTCCGTATCGCTCCGGTTCGGGAACCGCTCCAGAGAGCAGCTGAGCAGACTCCAGCACCATCTTGACGACGTGTTTGTCGCACTGGTCTTGCGCAGCGCGAGCGGGGTCTTGGTCAAGAACAAAAATATTCATACAGCCCACTCTAACAGACGCCACAGCGGCAGTCAACAACAATCTTTGAGCCAATGAGCAACAATTCCGCCCTATACAGCCCAAAGTACTACACCCTCAATGCCTTGGCCGCAAATGCCGGGTATGAGGGTGCTCAGTCCAATAGCGAACCGTTCTGGCCGCAAATCGAGCTTCTGTCTGTTGCAGACAGATGGAATAAGGCGTACCCGTATCGCTTGCACATTTTGAACGAAGGTATTGTCACTTCCATAACGCTTCCTATCCCACCGGAGGCAATGACGATTTCCACTCCTTTTGCTAGCAACGTTGCGGCAACAATCGGCGGAATCGTAGAGCAGCACAATGGGGCACCTTTTCGCAACATTTCGCTACAAGGGACAACAGGGGTATTGCCCAATAGAGGACGACCAAACACGAACACGACTGTGTCGTCTGAGGATGCTTTTCTGAACGGTATTTTCTTGGGAGCACTGAACAACTTTTCGCTGGCTCGTCAATACGATGCTTTTGCCACTGGTACTCCATTCCAGCAGCCGCTTCTTTACCCAGAAATCGAAAGCGCCACAGACGCTGAAAAGAAAGGTACCGGCTTCTACCAGTTCAAGCTTATCGAGCACTTCCTTGAACAGTACGCGCACATGAAGAAACGTAACCCAAAGTTCCGTTTGTGTTTTTCTGTAGATAAGGAGAACGCCCACTACCTTGTGACTCCAGTAGATTTTCAGGTTCGGAGAGACGCTTCGGCCCCGCTGGAATACCGTTACTCTCTTACTCTAAAGGCGTGGAGAAGGATCAAAGATCCGGCCAGTTTTTCAGCTGAAGCTCGAAAGGATTCGGCCCCCAATCGCACAGACCCGCTCTTTGATGCGCTCAACCAGATGAAGCGCGCACGGCAAACAGTTGAAAAAGGCATCGCCGCCCTCGCTGCTGGTGTACCCGGCGCTGTAGAGACGGTTACTCAGATTGCCCGAGAGACGTCCCTTTTTGTAAAGGTAGGTTCTTCAGGCCTTGTAACTATGGCAGATATGCCAAGAAGCATCATTGCTAGTGTCAAGTATGCCATTTTGTCTGCACAGGGGGTCGTTAATGAGGCTCTTGCCGCACTGCAATCGTCACTTCCGGCTCAAATCTTTGCAGCAATAGAGTCACAAGTGTCACAAGCTGCACAACAGGTTTCTACAGGCCAAGCCGCGCAGGGAGTCTTGGGAGACCTTTTGCTAGACACATTCCAAAACTTTGCCTTTTTTGATGCAATTTCACCTTCTCTTATCGCATTGCCGCCAGCTGTTTTGACGGCAATCCAGCGTGAGGTTGACCGAGTTTCTTCACTCACAAGAGACGACTTTGAGGGTTTCCGAGACAAGGCAATGGACGTTCTTGTCAACTTTGGAGACTTCATTGGACTCAACTCTCCAGCCTACGATTCGCAAGCAGGAAGAGAGGGGGCAAACGCGAGGAGCACGGAACCGACAGACCAAGAGCTTGAGGTGATGTATGCCCTTGCTGACATGGTAGACGTCTGCAACCGTCTAGCGGTTTCAAACTCTATTAATCGCGATAACATTGATCCAATTGAATTTGTAGCCGGTCTTGCGCGTAGGAGCGGAATTGCATTTCAGGTGCCGCAGAGCAAACGTCCCGTCCCTTTCCCTTACGGATATACTCTGGAACGACTGGCTCTAACGTATTTGGGAGACGCCAATCGGTGGCATGAAATCGCGACATTGAATGGCTTGAGGGCACCCTATGTAGACGAGGTCGGCTTTGATCTTCCTCTTTTGACGGATGGTAAGGACGGTTCGGTGGTCGTGTCCGACACCTCGAATCTATACGTTGGACAACCGGTCTCGGTGTGGTCTAATGCGGTGGCTCCTACGCAAAGGAAGATCACAAACATAGTCAAGGTGAATTCGTCTTATTGTATCGTTACGCTAAGCGGAGAACAAGACCTTGACTCTTACACTGTCGCAAACAAAGCTCAGCTGCACGCATTCCTGCCAGATACGGTAAACAGCCAACAGACCATTTACATCCCCGCAGAAGGTGAAGCCACCGGCAATACCTTTGCGAGCAAGGACATTGCGGGGGTAGACATGTTGGACCCGCTCTTTGCTGTGGGGGGAGCAGACCTGCTGCTGGACGAGTCTGGAGATATTGTAATTACGGAGACTGGTTCTAGGTGGGCTGTTGGCCTGACCAATATCGTACAGCACGCGACACTGGCCGTCAACACCCCCAAAGGGACACTGCTGCAGCACCCAGACTATGGACTAGGGCTAGAGCCGGGAACAAGCGTTGCTGACCTCGACGCCAAACAGATGCTGAAGGCTTTGTCTGCAATGTTTCAAGGTGACCCGGTTGTCACTACAGTAGAAAACGCCGCTATAGCTATAGCCGGACCTACAGCCCTCGTCAACTTCACGATCAGACTTCCACTAAGCGACCAAAGGGTATCGCTGACAGCGAGCTTGCGGTAATCTTCACATTGTAACTACGGGCCGTTCGGCCAAGAGACCCCCAAAAATGGCGAGCATTCCTACCCCGCGCTCTTATGCGCAAATCCTAGGCTCTATGGTGGACGCCTTCTTGTCGCGTACCGGCTTGAAGACTCTACGTCGTGGCGATCCGCTGAGAAGCTTGTTTGAAGCCGCAGCGCAGTCCGATTTGCGCGCTACACAAGCGGTTTTCGAAGCCATTGCTTCTACTCGTCTGGAGACTGCAACTGGGCAGGCGCTCATTGAAATAGCGCAATCCGAAGGCTTGACGCCATTCACTGCACGTCCTGCCAACGGAGCTATCACAGTCACCGATTCTCGGTACAGTAAGGTGGCGACAACTGTGTATGAGGGCGTAGCCGCCCCCGCTGCAGGAGCCTTGACCCTTCAGGTCGCAGACGCAAGCGGCTTTGGATCTAGCGGAGATTTGTACATTGGTCGCGGAACCGGAAACTACGAAGGGCCTATCGGCTTCTCTGCGGCTGTGGACAGCGGTGGTTACTGGACTATCACTCTCGACACGGCAACCACCCGTTTCCACAACTGGGGAGAGTCGGTTGTTCTTGCTCAAGGCGGCATTCGTACGGTACCTGCAGGCTCCGTAGTTAGGACTCCGCTTGCCGGGTCTTCAACCTCAACCTCTTATCGTACTCTCTACGACACAACGATACTCGACGGAGAGGTAGAGGTTGGAGGGGTGCAGGTCGTTGCTCAACAGAGCGGTACTTTGACCAACGCCAGCGCATCCACTATCACAGAGTTTGCCTCAGCACCTTTCACTGGAGCGACCTGCAACAACCCACTGCCGTTTACAAACGGTGCAGACCAAGAGAGCGAGGAGGCGCTGCGAGACCGAATTCGGGCGACTCGGGCGAGCCGTTCGCGAGGAACCGCACTAGCCATTAAAACGGCTGTTATTGGTGCATCTACCGACGAAGAGCCCAAGACCATCGTCTCTGCTGAGGTAGTGCGAAAAAACACCAACTCTGCTGACCTTGTGATTGACGACGGAACAGGCTACGAAGGCTCGTATGTTGGTATCGCTATTGAGACGTTGGTAGAGTCCGCTAGCGGTGGAGAGCAGTACTTCTCGGTACGTGGCGGTACCCCGGTTTCAAAGGCTTTTTCCTTGACGTCTTCTGTTGCGCCGTTTGCGCTGGAAGACGGAATGTCGCTAGCGGTCAGTGTTGGTGGCGTTACCACAGAACATACATTCGATTCGTCCAGCTTTATCAATATAGCTAACGCAACCGCCTATGAGGTGGTTGCTTCGATCAATGCCAACCCACTGCTTGACTGGGCAGCAAGAACCGCAGAAAACGGTACCAGAGTTACGGTATTTGGAAAGACGGACACACAAGAATCCGTACAGGTTGTAGAGGCAACCGGAGAGGACGCAAACGAGGTCTTGTCTCTCGACACCGGTCTCATCGACACTCTCAAGCTGTACAAGAACGATCGCCTACTGAACAAGGATGGCACACTAGCACAAATCGCGTCGAACACGCCTGCTGCATGGCAGTCTATGTCTGATGGGGAGACGCTAGAACTTTCGATCGACAGTACACCAGCCACTGCTTACACCGTTACGGACGCTGTGTTCTCTACGGTAACCGGACTGAGCGGAGTTACCGAAACTGCATCGGCAGCACAGTGGGCTGCTGTGCTAAACGCCATCATCCCCGGCATTACAGCCACGGGATCAGCGGCTGGCGTAACGATTACAAGCAACGCAGGCCGTGCTGCTCGTGCGGAACTTTCGATCACTGGAGGCACCCTTGTTTCAAAGGGGATGTTTGAGATTGGCGAAAGTCTTGGCAGTGCGAGCGACTACACGCTCAATCGAGCCACTGGACAGATTGTTTTGTCTTCTTCGCTGGAAGCTGGTGACACTCTAGCTGCCGGATCGTATTACACGAGAGCGTTCATCGAAAGCGCTGAATTCGAAACACTGACCATTTCTTCAGCAGGCAAAGCTTGGTTCGTTTTGGACCGTACCGCTTCGATTGTTTCGACCGGAGTCAACACCTCGACGTCGTTGACCTTTTCATATGATGGTTCGGCCGGTACGATGGACATTGCGGCTTCAGCGGGTGTTTTTAGCAATGTTCAGAGAGGCGACTGGGCAATCCTCAGGGATTCTGCGATTAGCTCGTCCAACCGGGGCGTGTACCGTGTTGCATCCGTGGCGGCTGACGGAAGCTCGGTGTCTTTGGAGTTTGCGAAAAACTTTGTGGCGCTTTCCGGAACACGGTCTGGAGCAGTGGCTACTATTACACTGGAAAGCGGGCACGGGATCACAACAGCGGGAACTGTCACTACCGTATCCAACGACCCAAACTACCCCACCTTTTCTGGCGCAGTAACCAGTGCAACCGACACAACAATTACTTACAATGACGGAGGAAGCGGATCGGCTGCGCTAGCCGGTCGGCTATCTGTCTCTCGTGGAGTGGTTGCGGGTTCGATCACTCTAAACGCAGCTGATGGTATGACCTTTGTCCGAACTGAAGGTGTTGTAAAGCAGGTCACTATACCTGCAGGCACCAACTACACCCCCTCGACACTCGCTGAAGCTCTTGTTGTAGAAGGTGCCACAAGCGAAGTGTTCCAAAGCAACTCCGTTCGGCTGCGCACCGATCGCTTCGGCACCAACGGTAGTATTGCGCTTGTATCGCCGCAAGATGCAAACGCGGTTACCGGGTTTGAGGTTTCTGACTCTGTGTCCAGTCTCGACCCTCAGCTGGCGTCCGTGGAGACAGAAATTGGCGAATGCGGAACCCCGATTCTAGAGGCTTCACGAGTCCAGTCGGCTGGCACCAATGTTGACTTCCCGGTAGACAACGACACGAAACCGTCGTTGACAGAAGGCCACATCATCAAGAGCATCAAGAATGAGTGGTACTCCGGAAGTAAGAGTCGTTTCAACGCAAAACAGGGGCTGGCGAGCAACATCAAAAAGATCAATGACGAATACGTGGCAGCACCCACCTCGACTACACGTTCAACCACCGTTGTTACCGCTGTCATTGGCGCACACGACATCTTGGTTGGTGAGTATGTCGTCGTCTTGTCTGAGGATGCCAACTACACGAGCGGGACCTTTCAGGTTTCCGGCGTTACCGCGACGACGATAACGTATGACGACGGCGTCTCTGCTGCCCCTGCCTTGGCGGGGTTCCTTTCGATCCGTAGACAATACGCACGTCCTGTGCTGCAAAGCTCACTGTATTCAGCTTTCGCTGCCGGGGACAGGCTGCATGTCGCTTCGCCGTTCGCTATCGGTCCTAACGACCGATTGCTGTCGCTTGTGGACGGTGACACTGTTACGAAGCGCTTCAGTACACAGATGTACCGACGCACTACTCCGATCGAGACCACATATTCTAGCACCAATCGGTTCTACGACATTGAGGGTGCCTCCCCTACAACTCTAGGAACAGCGTTTGGCAATAGCTTTGACTGGAAAAATTTCGCAGCGTACATGCGCGCCCGTGCCGTAACGAATAACGGTAGCGGCGAAGAGGTCCTTTGGCGTTCAACTCGGTATGGACCAGAAGGCGAGTACCTACGTATTGGATACGATTATCCGGACGAGCCTGACCAGAGTGTCACGGTAAGGGCCGACACGACACAAAACGAGTGGACGGACGTGGACGTGATCTTGTCTTCCGGTGCCGCACGCACGGGGCCGACTCTCAGAAATTCCACCAAGCTGGGCCTGTGTTACGTGTATTCTACAAACGGCGTGGGAGAGCTTGTTTATGTTTTCGGCTTAGAGGTTTCGTCTGTATTCAAGGCTGGAGGTGCGGGGCCAGTCTGGACCGCAGAGGCAACGCTCGCTGGACCTGCAGGACTGACGGACTGTGGGCTTCTCGTTGGAGATAAGGTCTGGTTTGAGAGCACTGTCGATCCCAGCAACTTCCCTTCTGGTATTAAGACCATCACTGCCGTATCCGGTATGGACATTGAGTGGGAAGATAGCGTTGGCCCTGTTGGTACGAGCCCTGTCGACGATGTGACGGTTGTGAACGCTGGCTCTCTTCACGCGGACACGGGTGTTACCACCTTGGTCGGTACAGACGTACAGGAAGACGATCTTGTTCATTTTGGAAACGCAACCAGATTCGCTGAGGGCGACGACCTAAGCACGCCATTCCTAGGAGCGTCTTTCGCGGACCTGACTCTTCGCGTAGACTCAGTTGGCCCTTCTAAGATGTGGTTCACCGGTAGAGCGCGAACCGGTTCACGCTCTTTCGATCCAGACAACGACCTTACAGGATCGCCTAGCGAGCTTCACTGGCGCTCAATTGGCTCTCCAGATCAAGTCACTTTCTATCCCCTGAACTCTACGGCAAATACCATCGAAACGGCCAATACAGGACTGGTCGCTGTGGTCAATGCATTGGCTGCTGCGGAGGATTCTGATGTACCAGTTACTGGAGTGGCAGTCGGAACTGGCACAATTACCGAAGCAACGTGGGATCAGTACGAAACAAGCACCATCGTGCCAACAGGTTTCGTATACAGCGACAATGAGTATCGTGTGCCGCTGCGTGATGGCATAAACTGGGTGCAATCGTCTACATGGACCGGCGCACACTATGAGATGGTTTTCAAGCGCCCGGTGTCTCGCGACCTCGTATACGGAAGCTTTGCACAGTGGTCCACGGAAGAGGTTCGTTTCGCGCCAATTACGGCCAAGGGTGTAGCTGACTGGCTCAACTCTACTGCTGTGGGAGGACTACAAAGCGTGGCTACTGCCGCTCGTGTAGACGATGGTAAGGTACAGATTTCCTCTAACTTGATTGGAAGCGAAAGCTCCATCCAAGTGCAGGGCGGTAGCGCGAACTCGGTGAGCGCAAGCGTGGTTGGTAGCGCTGCACTGACAGACGACACCAGTGGTACTATCGTACAGGTAAGAACGCCGCAGGTCCTCGGCTTGAGTGGAAACCAGTGGGTCGAAGCAAGGAATACCCTACCAGCCAAAAAAACGCAACTGACAACATCAAATCAGCTGCTTTCGATATCCGCAAACGGCACCCTTACTTTTTCTTCTAGTATTTCGTCTGCAACAACGCAAAAAAACGTTACCCTCCACTTTGATAAAGAAGGCCGTTACACGCGCGTTTCTGGCGATGCCCTATGGAAGGCCATTGATCCAACCGGAACACCAGAAGGGTGGGTCTATTTGGAGCGAGCTGAATGGACCGGCGTTGCTGCTACTCGCTCGGGAACAACGGTAACCGCCACTCTAACCTACACAAGCAGCGAAGGCCACGGGTTTGTTGCAGGTGACAAGATCACTGTTGTTTCTACGGATGCCAACTACGCAAGTGGTACTTTTACCATTACAAGCGTAGGTTCGGTCAACCCGACCACCCAGACCGTCGTATACACCGACACCGTTTCTTCTTCGTCAGCTGGAACGCTGGACTCTGTTAGTGCAGCGGACGGCACTTCTGCTGCGAACTTAGGGTGGTTCCGCATCCTCGCTGGTACGGATGCTGATGCCGGTGCCTTTTGGATCGACAATCCTCAGGCCGTCGAGGAAAAATCCAAAACAAACGTGTCCTTCTATACATACAACTCCTTCATCCCCGGAGACACCCTCACAATTGGTTTTGCCGATTGGGGTGCCGAAAACCAGCGTACATGGACGGTGAGCAGTGTCAGCGGAACGTCTCTGGTAGTGGATACATCAGAGTTTACGCCACAGGTATACTCTGGCTCTACCAACATCACGGCCTCTCAAATCGCTAGACTGCAGCACTTGGAAGGAGAGCCGCAAAAGCTACTCAGGCAAATCGTCTCTATCGTTCCCGTACCAGATTCGGGAGACCTCTCTTACGTGAAACTCAACTCTGACCTTTCCACACAAGCCATTTCGGACAATTACGGATCGACGCTCTGGGCTGTGGACAAGCTGCACTTCCCTGCCTCCACGGCGTTCGGTCGAGACGCCTACAGGTACAGCACAGGACTAGTGGGTGAGGCCAACCGTATTCTTTACGGTGTGGACTCGGACCCATCGACCTATCCGGGTATTGTTGCTCTTGGGGCAAATGTCAACGTAGTTACACCCAAAGTAAGGTCTGTCTCGGTCGGTTTGACCGTTCGCGTCTCCAATGGCTATAGCGCAAGCAATGTCCGTAAGGCGGTCCAAAGTGCGGTGGTGGCGGTCATAAACTCTTCAAGAGTCGGTCAGTCGGTTTCTATCAGTAGCGTTATCGCAGCCGCTCAATCTATCAGAGGGGTCGCTTCTGTGGTTGTCACCCTACCTGTGTATGCGGTTGGCAGAGACTCGATCGTTGCCGCAACAGATGAGAAGCTCCTTGTCTTAGACCCAGACAACATCCTAGTAACAGTTTCAGGTGAGTAAAACAATGGCCTTTCAAGTGTCCACGGTCGTGCAAGAGGACGCCACTTCTGTTCGGGTGGTCTATACGGCTGTGCCATTGGCAAAGGTGTCCACCGGTTTGACGGATGCGCTCAACGTTAGCCGATACTCCGTTGTTGCTCCGCAACAGAATTACATCGTAGCGGTGGAGAGGGTTCCGGACTTCTCGGATCGTTTTCTGCTTCGTTTCGCCAATCCACTCGTAGACGGCACCTATCGACTTTCTGTCTCTGGGGTGGTAGACATCGCAGGACAGACAGTCATACCATACGATGCTCCTTTTGTCGCTGTGTCAATGCCGATTGCCTCTAGTGTTCTTGGCGGCGCAAAGGAAAGCTCGATTCTTGAGACTCTGCGCAGGTTCATACCAAAAAAAATGAAGGGTGGCAAAGGGGTAGAGGCCGTTCTGTCTGCCATCGCCGCCGGAGACCAAATCGTCAAAGAGATAACGGACACGTCCTTTGCGCAACTGTTCCTGTCTCGCGCTTCTGGGAAATACCTGCGGTCTTTGTCCGAAGACGCAGGCGTTTCGATCCCCAAGAACCTTTCAACGTCTGACGCCAAGCTACAAAAGCTTGCTATTGCGGTAAACTCAGAAAAAGTCACGGCACGCAGCATACTGTCTATGCTGGAGCCACTATACGGTGCCGAGCGGGTGCGCGCTTACACTGACTCTGCTTTGGTTGAACCGTATGCACTTGAGGGCGGCGAGTCGCTACTCGTCTCCTTAGATGGCGGCAACTCGGTCGTTGTTCTTTTTGAGTCCTCTGATTTTGCTACATCTGGACAGGCTACGGCCATAGAGGTTGCTGCAGCAATCACCAAGAACCTGTTAACGGTCAACTCTAAGGCCTATGCGGTACCAACTTTAGACGGTCAGGTTAGGCTGTTCTCTGGCACTCTAGGTTTAGCGTCTTCTGTTAAGGTGGTCGGAGGAACCGCTCAACTGGCGTTACAGTTTCCCTCAAAGATAGATGCTTGGAATGGCTTCTCGTCCACTACATGGGCCATAACCCTGCCTGAAGTAGATGTTGTACGCTTTACCAACACAGCAGCCTCGCCGTCTCTCGCCTTGCAAAATGTGAGGGTTGGCGACTACGTTGTAGTAACCGGCAGTGTCTTCAATTCCGCCAACAGAGGCAGTTATACCGTAACAAAAGTTTACCGGCAGTGGGTGAGCGGTGTTACGTATACCCAGTACTTTGAGATAAAGAACATCGAGGGCGTTCCGCAAGGCAGCGCTGTTCAGTCCTCTGAAGACGACCTGATGTTCTTCCGGCCTACACTCAAAACGACCGCTAGCGGATTGCTGGTTTCTTCAACTGCAAGTGGCGCAACAGTTAAGCTACCTGCAGTTTCAACAGACGTTAGTCGAGACACTTCTACAGCTGCATACCTACAGAGTGAGCAAGAGATTCAAATTGCATCTGCCTCTAGACGCGCCAAAGATGGAGTTGTTACGCTAACGACAGAGAGCGCACACGGACTTTTCTTTGGAGATAGGGTAACGGTTCAAGGCACCCGACCTTCTTTTTCTAGACCTGCTAATACGGAATCGGCCGACTCTAGCGAAACCTCAGTAAACGAACTATTCTTGGCAGAGTCCGGACAAACAGAAACTGTCGTCGGTACTTCTAATCCCATTCATGTAACGGTCGCAAAGCTTTCGGATTCGCGCACTATCGTGATTGGCGGTATAGACACCGCAGGAAACAACGACGGAAACCTTGTACGAACGATAGACTTTACAGAAGAGGTAAGGCCAAACGGAGCCACCAAAGTCGGATACAGTTGGACACCAAAAGACGATTACCCTCACAATGTTTACGGGGCGGCGGCGGTACAGCTAATGGACGGAACGGTTCTAGCGTGTGGCGGTGGAACGATCGGTGTTGGCGATAGAGGCACCGCCCACGTATACGACGTCAATGTCGATTCTTGGAGCGCGGTTGGTGCCATGGGCCAGACCAGAAGAGGCCATCGTCTGGTCGTTAGTTCTATTTCCGATACACTCGGAGACGCACTTGTAATTGGAGATAGCGCTGAGGTTGAGAGGTACGATATTTCCTCTGGCTCTTGGACAAGCGTCACTACCTTAGACTTCGTTATCAGGGATTCGGCGGTCGTTGTCTTAGACACCGTCAAGACGTTAGGGAATCTAGTGTATGCTTCAGAGCGAGTGGACGTACTTGTAATTGGCGGTACCATTGACACTGTACCAACCAATCGCTGTGGGTACATCTCTGCTATTTATGGATATGCGGACACTAGCTCAATGGCCTATGCGCGTGTTGCGCCATCTTTTTGCAAGCTTCCGGATGGAAGAATCGTAGTTGCAGGTGGAGAAGGCTACCCAGCAAATGAAATAGGTGGCGCACCCGGCCCCTTGAACAGTTGCGAACTATACGATCCAGAGACAGAGCAATGGTCCTTGCTGCCGTCGTTGCCAAATGGGGTAGAGCAAGTCCAAATTTGCTGTGTCGGACGCCCTTCAAATACCGCTTACAAGGGCACACTACTGTTGGCGGTACACAGACCCGTCAACGGAGTCGCTGCACATGTTCTAGACATGGGCGACAACGCTGGTTGGATCGGCTGTGGCAATAAAGCGCTGGGGAGCTTCGATTTTTCGATTGGCTCTCATGCGCTGGGCCGAGCCGGTGTGTTTTTTGGCACTTCTTCTGATGTTACAGGAGATCTTGCTGCCGTTTTTTGTATCCCAAACACAGACTCAAAGGTCGTCAACGGGAAACTGAGCGGAGAAGGCGAGGTTTCTGGTATACTGTCTGACACAGAAATCGAATTGACCGGTCTTGAGGGTGGGTATACTGACACTACCAATGGTGTTATCGTTAAGGCAAAAGCTGAAAGAGGAGAATACCCCGGAGCATACGTCTTTGACCCCGTCTTTGGTGTCCAAGTAACTTCAGTGCAAACCTCCCTTACTCAAAGAATCTCAGCTGGCGTGCCTGCCTCTTATCTACACGTTAGTGACACCACCGGCTTTGCAGAAGAGGGGTGGTTAGCGGTGAACTTTGGCCATTCGAACGTGTGCGCCCCCATAAAGCACCTCGGGCCGGTAGGGGATAACTTACTGAAGATAGATGCTGCCTTTGTCCCTTCCGTCTCTATTCCCGTTGGAGCCAGCGTGATACAACTGGCTGGTAAAGGTGCAAGACAGCCACCGCCGCTTTCTGGAACCCTGTTCTTGACAGACGTTAGTGCTCCGCGCATTGCGGCCTCCACTCTTGTTGGCGACATGGCAGCAGCAGGGGTTGAAGTCTCAATTAATTTAAGCTATCCGGGCGATCGAGGGTTGGGTGGCGAAGGTTTACAGGTCAAGGGGGCTCCACGACTTTCGTTAGCCACTTCTGTGTGGGGCGGCGACGGCCTCGACCAAGAGCTTGAAACGCTGAGGAGTAGCTAATGGCACAAAGATTTTCGCTTGTTACTGGTGCCGGGACGCAGTGCTACATTAACGGCACTCTAGTGGGTGAGGTTGTTTCTTTCGACTGGAACAGTAACGTCAACAGAAGGGCAATCTATGGAGTTGACTCTGCAGAACCGTACGAGCTAGCTGCAGGCGCTACAAAGGTTGAGGGTCGGATCACCTTGTTGCGCAGGGTCGGCTTAGGTGGACTAGAGGGGTACGGCTTTGCCTCTGGTTTTGAGAACGCACCAAGAGAACTCTACCTTACTATTGAACTCCGATCGAGGCAGACGAGACAACCTGTGTTTTTGTGCGGTAACGCCGTTATAAAATCACAGTCTTGGTCTGTCTCCGCACGAGAAATCATGAAGGGTCAGTTCACATTTGAAGGCATAGATTGGTCTAACGAAATTCGTACACACTAAGGAAACACAATGGGCGTGTTGAGACAAACTAATATACTTGGGCAGATGAGACTTGACGTACCGCACTTGCGTGCCATGGAGGCGGCTGTCGCAGGTGATTTCGATGCTCTAGCTGGCAGGATTATGGCTGGTGGTCGCGCCTTGGTGGTACGTGGCTTTAATGTTGTCATGGACGCTGCTATAGGTGGCGCTGCAGAGAACCTAGAGGTCAACGTTGAAGACGCCGCCCTGCTGCACGCAACTGCTTCTGAAGCGGGGACGATCTTTACGCCCGCTGCCTCAGCTACCACGGAAAGAATCTGGAGTGGCAATGAGGCTGTATCGGGAAGCTGGTCCTCTGGCACAAATTACTTGGGCTTGGACCTGATCCGAGAAGCCGACTCCACGACTACGGATGTCGTTGCGTTCATTGACCCTAACACGGAGGAGGAACAATACCGTTCCGTTCCCCTCGCTCGCACCCTTAAGTACCGGTTTGTTGTTTCTACAACCCCGTTCTCTCAAACAGAAAACATTCTGCCCATAGCGATTGTGACTGTTTCCAGTGGGAACGTTGCAGCTGTTCAGGACGCTCGGCAGCTGCTTTTCCGTCTGGGGTCTGGTGGTACCCTGCCAGACTCAGCCAACAGTTACGCATGGCCGTCCAGTAGAAACGAAGAGACCTCTCCTACGGCAGATACCTTTGCTGGTGGAGATAAGTCTATTGAGTCCTTGAAGGACTGGATGGATGCGGTCATGAGTTCCCTTTGGGAAGCCAAAGGTGGCGTGTACTGGTATTCAGCAGGACACCAAGGCAACAACAGGCTTATCCGCGATCGAAGTGCGTCAACCGGCGTTCGTTCAGAAAACGGTCAAAACTTCTACTGGAATGGGACTACTCTATTCTGGAAGGGACTTAGCGTTCAGTTTTCCGATTCCGGAGAAACCGGCGTCTACCAAAACCTAATAAGCGACGGAAGTGCGGCCCTTGCCGCTGGAGAGTGCCTATACGTAGACCTCGACAAAACGCAAAACACATCGGTTACGCCAAGCAAGGGGGTACTGAGCGCCCTAGGTAATGGAGTTCGTCCGGGTAATCGGATGATTCTTGCCTATCGTGGAATCGACTCTGCGGACGGGCAGTCAAACGAAGGGTCTGCATACGCTGCCACATACGCGCCAACTGCAACCTTGTCGCTTACGCCCACCCCGGCATCTGTCGTTTGGTCAAGCTCTCCGGTTACTAGACAGGTGTCTGCGAACAACCCGACCTTCACAACGCTCACTCCTGACAACAACAATGTAGGGGCAACTTCCCCTTGGAAGATTTTTGCAACACTCAGCTGCAAAGTTGACGGAGCGCTAGTCGGAGCCCCTACGGGGGTGGTACTTGGGATTTACAAAAACGGATCGCTGCTAAACACTGCGACGGCATCGTTCGACAAAGGTGCAGCGCTTGCTACAAGCGATCTATTCCAATTGACAGTTGCAACGATTGCCCCGCTCACCCACACCGACGCCATTTCCATTCGTGCTCATTGCGACGGAACCTCTATGGACCTTGAGGTTCAGACCGGTAGCTTCACAATGGAACGCATTTCACTTACCTAACATGTCAAAATACACTCAAAGAATTGATCGCTCTATGATCTATCCTCCGTTCCTCAAAATTGTAGAGGACGCTCTTGAACACTTGGCTTCAAAGGGGACACCCTTTTACGCTTTAGGGGACGGGGGCTTCCGCAGTGAAGCCGAGCAACTTGCTCTATACAATCAAGGACGAGGCAAAGACAAGGGGAAAAGGAAGATCGTTACTAATGCCAAGCCGCTACAGTCCGCACACAATTACGGGATCGCTCTCGACCTTTGCGCAGATAAAGACGCAAACAAAGTAGGGCTACAGCCAGACTGGAGCGATGGACCGTACCGTGTCATGGCCTCAGAAATGGTCATGCGTGGATTGGAGGCGGCTTATTTTTGGAACAACTTCAAAGAGGGTCCCCACATTCAACTTCCGCTGTACGAAAAACGGATTAACCTCTTTAACCCCAGCCAGTACCCCGGACAGCCTTGTCTGAGAGATGTCTACCTAGCTGGTGGAATCGCGGAAGTCTGGAAAGAGCTAGACAAGCACCACTGGTAATCTAGGGTTTGCAATGATTGGAGACAACGTGTCAAGATACCACACAGATGGGTTTGGGGCAGACCTGACGGCGGACGGGACCAATCCCGGCCTGATTACCATTGCTGATACTACCGACTTTGCTGTTGGTATGTCTGCAATATTGTCGTCAGACGTGGAATCTGGCGTTGAGTGTCGCATTGTAGAGGTGGCCTCTGGAACGGTTCTCCGGTTAGGTAAGGTTTGGACGAAAGGGTCAAATGTAGGCGATTATTCTCTAATTGACACAACCGCCTTTTTAACTGCCGATACTGCCAGAATTGATATTCCGCCACAGGTTGTAGTCGAATACATGTAAGAAGGAGAGTTAAATGGGACGTACTGTACAGCCATTTGGAGTTGTCTTGTCGGCAAACGGAGGAGTCTCCGGACTGCTTACTGTTGCCGATTCCTCCGTTTTTGCGGAGGGCATGGTTGGATGGGTCTCTGACGACAATTCAGCTTCTACAAAGGTTATTGTATCTGAAATCGTAACGTCTACAACTCTCCGGGTCAAGCAATTCAGTGTGATCGGAGACCGGACTTTCCCAGACCTTTCAGCATATACTACAGCACAAAACGCAAGGATAGACATTGAAGGCGGTGTGGTAGAAGTACCTGATCCAGCTTCATCTTCTACGAGAGTGATCGCTGGTGCGGGTCTTAGCGGTGGAGGTCCACTTAAGAGGAGTATCTCCTTAAGCCTCGAAGCGCTTTCACCTTCTCCAGCTGGCTCCTTTACCAACGCAAATGTAACTGTAGATGCCTACGGAAGGGTGACGGCTGCTGCCAATGGTACGGGCGGCGGCGGTAGCGCTAACGACCTACTGTTCTTTGGGGACGGCTCTGACGGAATTGTTTCGATTTCGTCAGGGACAACGACATTGAGCCGCCCGATGTTTTACTCGACGTTGACCATAAGTGGCTCTGGTCGTCTAAATCAGGCGGGCAACCCAGTCGCGTGTTCTGTCGAGTGCGACCTATCGAACGCCCCGGCGGGTGCCATTTCGCCGACGGTCGGCGACGGCGGTACGACCGGGGGTACAAGCGGAGGCAGCGCCGGTACGAGCACCAGCGGCCTGCAGCTGCCGTCGGGCGAGGGCGGCACGGCCGGGGGAAGTGGTGGCACGACCACCGGGACGCAAGGGCCGTCGGTGTCCGCGAGCGTGGGGTCGATGGGCGGAATCGGTGGCGCAGGTGGCGCAGGTGGCGCGGGCGCAAGCGGCGGAAGCGTCGCGGGCCGAAGCGCGCCGACCGCACCCAACTCGGCCTACGGCCCCCGCGTGCTGCGCGGTCCGCTCGAAGGCTGGATGCGCGGCGGCACGAACCTGTGGGCGGGCATCGAAGGTGCGTCGGGCACTGGCGGCAGCGGCGACACGTCGGCGGCCGGTTGGGGCGGCGGCGGGTCGGGCAGCGGTGGCTGGATGCTCGGGCTCTGGGCGAAGACCATCCGCAGGGGGGCCTCGACCGCAGCCGGTGCGATTCGCAGCCGTGGCGGGAACGGCGGGAACGGCGGCACGCCCGCTGCGATCAACCGTGGTGGTGGCGGTGGTGGCGGTGGTGGTGGCGGTGGCGTGACCTACGTCGTGGCCGGGGAACTCGTCGGCACCACCGCCACGAACGCGCTCGAAGCCTCGGGAGGCAACGGCGGCAACGGTGGTATCGCCGTCGGCGGCGCGGGTACGGACGGCGGCGGGGGCAACGGCGGCAACGGCGGCATCATTGTCCTGTTCAACCTTGCCGCGAACACGGTCACGGTGCTCGATGCACGGACATCAACCGGCACGGCAGCTTCGGGCGCGACCGGTGGTACCGGATACGTCGCGCAGATGGACCTATAACAGACACACGGAGAATCAATGTTTAATGCACCTTCAGAATTACCAAATGGCGTAAGGACTCAACTAGACCAAGACGCACACGGGCGTACTGTTTATGCAACTCGCATCGGTGGACTCGTGGTCTATGAAGTTCCGGGGGTAGAAACCGCTCAGTCCGTCTCAAAGTCTTTCCCCGCTGTTTACGAGCTACTGAACGCACACGCGCCAGCACAAGAGTAAGCCTAAATGGCAATCGAACCGGCCAGTATCGACGTAGACAGCTTTGGCAGAGTTCGCAAGATACTCGCCATGTCGGCTGGTACTTTTCCTAGAAATCTCATAGAATCTGGCACAGCACACGCTGTAATTGTCAATGACGCCAACGGAGACTTGTCGGAAGTTGTGGCGGGCTCCAATGGAGACGTCTTAACGCTTGTGTCTGGTGTACCTACTTGGTCTGCCCCCTCTGGCGGACCGGGTGGAGGGGGATCGTTTACTCCACAAGATGTTTCCACCGCAACGGTTCTGACAGGTACGGACAACCTTTACGTTAGAATTACCGGCTCTTTTGATGGGGCAATCACACTCCCCCCACCTACAACAGATGGACAGACGATCGTTGTTGTGGATGCAGCGGGAATTGGTTCTGGAGACGCCAACGGAGCTAGCGAAAACATTGTTTATCTTGAGGTGGACGATCCCGGCACAGAGACCATCACGGCTCCGGGGCTTGCGGCACCTCGCACGCGGCTGATGCTGTGGAAGCGGTACGGCACAATCACGCTCGTTTCGGACGGCACGTCGTCGTGGAAGGCAACGGCACGGTCCTACTGGCACATCGACCCGCGCACCGTGAGCGGGCTGGAGTGCTGGTACGACTCGCGGCGCGGGATCACGCTGAACGGCAACGCAGTGTCGGCGTGGGCAGATATCTCGGGGAACAACATCGACGTCGCGCAGGCGACGGCTGCGAATCGACCGGCATACGCGCACAGTTCCAATGGGGCAGCCGCTATGTACAGCGGTGAAAACACTGTCGCCTTCGCGGACACGTCTGACACGCTATTGTCGTCTTCCACCGTATCCATAACGTCTGGCTCGTTCACGATAATCGGAGCTTACGCATACGAGTTTGCCAGACCGGCTGGGACGGAAATCCTATTCCAGACGGAGCGCACTGGAGCACTTGGGGTGTGGTGGTCAACCAACTCATCCATAGCCATGGGCGGCATACCGTCTGGTTTCGAGGTTTTTTCCGGCAACAACCAAGTTGGCGACTTTTACCGATCCACCACGCGCACAAGGTATGCCCCGCCAACATACTACGCTGGGACATCGGCTGATTACAGGTGCGATGGCGCGGTAGTTTCCGCTGGCTCAAGCAGGCGAATCAATCAGAACAGGATGCTTGTTTCGTCTGGCTTTACTGCTTTTGCTTCACTAAGCTCATTCACGCAGGCTGTGCGAATCGGAAGTTCTTGGGTCGGCCGCGTGTCGATGCTTCTCTTTTTTGACGCAGCGGTATCGCCTGTGGATTTTGATGACATGACATCCGCTATCATGGAAGTCTTCCCGGTGCCACCATAATGACCGCCCACTTCCCCGACTCACAGAGCGCGGCCGTGTACCGCGACGCCTGCAATGTCGCCGAAGGTCTGCCTCGCGCTGGAACCCCCGCCGCACCGTACCCCTACGGCTGGACGCTCACCTGGGCTGACGTGCGCGAGGTCGACGGCGTGTGGCCGATCCCGGTGTGCGATGCTGTGCCCGTACCTGACGGCACTCCAGTCACCCACGACGAGAGCGACACCCTTTAAAAAGTACGCGAATGGTACTTAGACTTTCCACTTGCGATTTGTTTCCTTATCGTGATTATGGCCCTATCCACCACGCTTGGAATCGCTCCAGACAACAAGTTAATGTCACATAGGTGGTCGCAGCAATGCTGAACAGCAAAGCTGCTCTCGTTATGTAGAGTTACAGATTGGCCTTCTGGCAGGTCGTACGAAGCCGGTGCTCTCAATCTGATTTCTTCTGCACTCAACCCCTCCCACAACAGGATGGAAACGTTCCGAATTTTATTAATAGATACCCCCGGAACACAAGGACATGTTTCCGCCACAATTGCAGTGTTGCTTTTTGTTGCGTCTGTTTGCGTCTGGACCACATACGCGGGACGCTCCACGACAATGACTTTACCTTCTGTGCGGAAAGCAATGCAATTCTTAGGTATTCCAATCTCTGGAGCAGAAACGGCAAGTAGGTCTGGAAAGGCCTCCATTGCAGAGAAAAGCGCAGCCCTCTCTTCCACAGAGGCGCGAGACTGTGGCTGAGACCTAACAAGCGTTCCCATTCCGTGTATTTCAAATCGCCGCTTCATATCATCGCCTCCACTTCTTCACGGTTAGCTATCGCCAGTTTGCAGCTGTTCTTTGCTCTGGTGACGGCAGTGTAAAGCCAGCGACGCCCAAAATAGTCATTGGGTCGAACGGTGGGCTCCACAACCACTATAACCTCACCCCACTCTGACCCCTGTGCCTTGTGCGCAGTTAGTGTGTATCCGAAGTTTGCGGAAAGGAATGGCATCCCCTTGCCGTATAGTCTCTTTACAGCTGGTGCAAATGCCTCTTCTCCAAGCACCTCGGCCTCTGCAGACCCCTTAACCATCTCTAGTGCCAGTGCTGCCGTCGCACCGTAGCTACCTATTTCGGCCACGCCGATAGACATTTCTCCAGAAAGCTGCTTAAACATGTTGGAAACCTTGACTTTGTCTTTGGGTTCATGGTCCCACCCCATAAACGGAACAACCTCTCCGTTGTACATGTTTGGCACGGTGCTGTAGTTGTTTTTTAACACCAGCAATGGTTCGTCTACGTGAATGATATGTGTCTTGTCTGCAAAGAGACGCTTCCGAATCGCGTTGTTTAGCGTGTGCCGAGTCTTGTTAGCGTGACAAATCAGAGCGCCGCCGCCCCCAAGTAGTCCTTGGGCTTCGTCTAACAGTGACGCTTTCTTGACATGAGGCAACAGTGTTAAAGCTTCGGGGGCATCGTTCCCGCGCAGCAGCATTGAGGCTCGAATGATGGGGCTCTCTAGCGCTTGGCGCATGACCTCGGTTAGGTCAACGCCGTCGTCGCACATGAAAGCGTCGTCCATCACGCTAAATAGACGTCCCTCTTTCATGGCAACGGGAGGCAGCTGGAATCCATCACCAACAAGGACGATGTTCATCCCAACGAGACTGCACATGTCGTAGATGTCTTCCCAAAGCTGTTCGTCCAACATCGAGGACTCATCTACAACCAGCAAGCCGCTCTCCGGTACATCCACTTCTTCTGGTCTCTTGCGGACCAGTCTAATTTCGCCGGTTGTGGGGTCGGGCTGGGCGTTGTAGAGCCACCGATGGACCGTAGAGGCGTCGAGCCCCGCAGCCTCGCTAATTCGGAGCGCAGCTTTCCCCGTTGGGGCAACAGATACAAATCTGCCTATCCTCTCGTGGACGACCTTTAGCAGGGTCGTTTTGCCGGTACCGGCATAGCCACGCACGCGAAACACGTAGGGTCGGCTGAACCTCTTCTTGCTGATGGCAAGAATTTTGTCGTGCGCCTCTTTCTGTTTCTGTGTAAGATTAAACATTAGTTGGTGTAGGCCTTTTTCTTGGGTGTAGACCTACCGTATAGCGGGCGGAACCTCATCCCAAGCTCCTGAAGCGTTTTGAAGAACTTCGCCAGTTTATCGCCAGCTTCGTTGGCGTCATTGATGTCGTTTATGCCCCAGTCGCAATTCGAGCAAAATGGCAAGTACTCGTCACCGACAAGTCTTGGCGATGCCTCCTGCGATTCGCACGATGAACACTTAAGCTTCATGTTCGCTCCACCCGTAAAGGTCCAACAAGTGCTTATTCAGCAATAGTCGGTCCGGGCTGCGCGGCAAGGGACTTACCTTCTCCAGTAGCGGAAGCTCTGCCTCCACGTCCTTGGCCCAAGAAACGACCCTTTCATAAGTCCAAGCTCCATTTCGAATTGCCAAAAGCTCTTCGGCGTCAGGGCGCTTAACAATTACCTGCCCCGTTCGGAGAACTTCCTTTGCCATTCGCATCAATCGCACAAGATGCATCGCGTGTTTTGTGTCGTAACCGAACTTCTTTTCTAGCTCCGAGCGATGCTCGTTCCTGTTGGTAACCCACTCGCAATACTGACGATACTGAACTAGCTTTTCCTTGTATCCGCGCTCCTTCATGACAATTTCCATGAGGTCGTCGTCTACGCCGATGTGTCGCCCTGCAGTGCGGAAAGCGTCTATGTGATTCGCAATACCGATTTGGGTTAGCTTTTCGGTAAGCTCGTTCCTAAGGGCAACCCGCAACGCTTCGTCCAAAGAGTCCATGAGAGCAATGTCCCACTCTTCTACCTGCTTCTTGATTACACTCTCAATCGCCTCGCGTTGCTCCTTGGGCAATAGCGGCGCTTCAGGTAAACCAAATTCAGCGCGAGTAGGAGCCTTAGGCTCCTTCCCGGCAGCTACCAGAGAGAGCCATCGGTTGTGACCTTCAATTCTTTTAAGTTGCGCGAAGGCGTATCCAGAGAAGGTGTGCCGCACCTTCGTGCTCAAGAACAGGTGCCGGATAGACCTGAGCCTGTCACCCAGTGGTGTGCAGAGCACGAGGTCTTCCGGCGCTGTATAGAGCATTTCGATGATGTTGGGGTTTGCGTTCGCAGCTAACTCAAAAAAGCGCCCAAGCTCGAAATACGTAACGTCGTCAGAAAAACCTTTGTCAATGGTCAAGGTTTTTTCTACAAAGCCTATCTTTTCGCTGATTGAGCCCTTGAAGATACCCTTGTAGTCGGTGTCGGACGTCGGCGTACTGGTTCCGTAGGCTTGAGAACCATGCTTCGTCACGTAAAAAGCTCGGTCTACGAGGTGTTGCTTGTTCCCGCTGTAAGTGAATGGTACCACAGTGACACCTCAAATTGCGATTGCGATACTCACCAAGAGTACCAGCACTTCGATCACAATGACCGCCACGGCACACTCTTCCACGGAAGACCTCCCGTATTTGAGATTGTACCGCAGCGGTCTAATTGGTGGACATGCGCAGAGTCGAACTGCGGTCCGTAACAGGTATCACAAAGGACGCTCCCGGTCAAGTCAGACTTTTCGAACCTTCCCGTGCCAAGCTGCTGACGCGCCACGACACGGTGCTTTGTCGGTTTGCGCGACCACCATACCGACAGTCAGGTGGTCGTTTGCCTCTGTGTGACGCCCTTTCTCGCTACCGGGGCCTAGACTCTCGCGAGAGGACGGCTAGGGTCTATGCCCTAGCGCTCATTTTGGCTTATTAAGCCGCCATGCGCATGCCGTTATCGTTGGCATTTGAATTCGGGTCTGCTTTTAAGGAGGACCATGCTGACCAACCTCCACCGGCTTCCTTTGCTATTCTGCCACGTCGAAACCCGTCATGCCCGTGATTCTTAAAGTTCGCCCATCCGCCAAACAACGGCTCGACTGAAGAGGTCGAAGACGACCACCGCACCGGCCCCCGCAAGGGGACCGAGAGGGGTGATGGCCCCCAGTGCCACACCGAGAGCTACGTTTAACCCCCAGTAGACCACGTTGACAAACGGCTTGTCGGAGGGGATGAAGATTCGCTTGACACTGTCTACCTTTGTTACACTCATTTTTTACTCCTTTGTTGTGATAGGTATAGCGCCCTTATCGGGTGTAGTAGGTGCGATCGGCAATGCGACTCGCGTTAATCGAGTCGTGGGGGCCGTAGAGGGCGTCCAGCTGCCGGGGGAGAGCGGGAAGCTGTACTTGCGGTTCTCCGGGGCGGTAGCCACCCATGCTTCAACCTGACGCTTCATAGAGGCGCGAAACTCCGACCGAAAGCTCTTCGTCTGCATCAGCTTGATGAGGACATAACGGGCACTCTGCGACATGTTACCGTACGCAAGGAAGCGGGCCATTTCGGGGGTGTGGGTCTCCCACTTGAGGCCAAAAGCGCGAGCGTACTTCCATGCGGTGTCGTTTCGCACCCACTCCTCTGCGCTGAGCCATTCAGGCATTTCAACGTTCGCCACAGAGTACACCTTGTCCGTGACCGGCATCCAGTTGTCGTTGGACATGATGTAGGTCTTGGTCTTGCTCAGGTCAACCATCCCCTCCACGTAGGGGGCCAGCGGGTAGAAGCGAGTGCAGGCGCACTCGTTACCTTCGCCAGTCATAAGGATGGGGTGGGTGACGAGGTTGGCAGGCATTGTGGGCTCCTTGGATCGGGCTGGGAACCATTTCCCAGCAGCGATGAACCACTTATACAAGGTTTCCAGAAAAAGTCAACTACCTTTTTAAGGGCTCGGCATGAGCTTGCGAGTGGCTTCCATACAGACCTTCCGGTACTCTTCCTTAGCAGGCCGCTGGACCTTCTCGTACTCTTCCAAAGCAGCCTGCTGGACCTTCTCGTACTCTTCCCAAGCAGGCCGCTGGACCTTCAGGTACTCTTCATAGGCAGTCCGCACGACCTTCTCGTACTCTTCCCAAGCAGGCCGCTGGACCTTCAGGTACTCTTTCTCAGCAGCCTGCACGACCTTCAGGTACTCTTCCTCAGCAGCCCGCTTGACCTTCTCGTACTCTTCCAAAGCAGCCCGCTTGACCTTCTCGTACTCTTCCAA
>ERZ761590.52-NODE-52-length-28570-cov-18.397159_pt1 | contig 28570 bp, 44 predicted proteins | sample MGYA00511880_ERZ761590 | MGnify/ENA primary metagenome ERZ761590 (study PRJEB28899, sample SAMN03785555) | bioreactor sludge metagenome | biome: EBPR Sludge; feature: EBPR Bioreactor; material: 0.22µm filtered reactor supernatant | place: Saint Lucia: Queensland... | reverse complement strand
GGGGGCGGGGGTGGGGGAGGAGGAGGCGGAGGGCTCTCGATATCCGGCCACGGGCCGGGGTTTGGGCCGTCAGGTCCGCACGGGTTCCCATCGCAAGGAGTCACCGTCAGCACCGCAGACAGGGCAGACACGGAGAGCCGAACCGACCCAACCTGCACGGTCCTGTAGCCCGGGAACCCAGTAACCCCGTAGTCCGCCCCCCACAGCGGGGCCGTCAACGTCGCCTCAATCTCAGCCTCTTGGCACGTCGCCTCGCCGCGCCACGACGAAAAGGCGTCTCGGAGCGTCACAGGCTGGCCATCCACAAAGGTCGCGTGCCAGTAGTTGAAAGGGTACCCGCCCGGCCTTCCGCCAGCGCCCACCACAGTCGCCCGAGAGCTCAAACACCGAATCTGCGGGTGACGCCCGATCTGTGCCCCCTGTTCGTCCCGCTCACCCACAAGCAGCGGCGAAGCCCTGACCATCGACTCGAACACCGGCACGGGGAGCGAGTTGAGGATGCCCGACGCCTGCAAGAGTTGAAGCAGGTTCAGCGGCCCACGTCTCGCCGCTTCACTCGCAACCTGTTCTGGGAACCCGAACGCACGGGCCAACCCAAAGAATGGCCGCGTTTCCTGCTGGGTGGTGTACTCGCCCGGCTCCGGCACGGGGCTCCACGTTCTCGCGTCGATCGTCACCGAGCCCTGAGTGTCAGCCGGTACAAGCGTGTAGTTCCCGCCGTCACTCCCCCTGAACGTCGCGGAACCGTCAACGGTGATCGTGAGGCGTTCGACGATTCCACCCGGCGGCGGAGGGAACCTGCTGACCGTCTGCCCTCCGATGCGTTGGTTGACGATTCCGGGTGCCGTCTGCACGGCCTCAAAGGTGAGCGTGCTTTGTATGGCGAGCAGGTAGTCCATGCCCAAGTGGCAGCACCTCGCCCAGTCGGGTGAGGCGCAATCGACGCGGTAGACCGGGGCGCAGGTCAGCCCGCCCTCACAGCAACATCCGCCGCCGTCCGAGAAAAACAGCCGCCCGTCCTGCGCGAACGCGAGCCGCCCGTCTGCATTGACGCCGACGCGGCCCATGACGCCCCCTTAGATGCCCTTGGGTCCGGTGCCGATGACGGTCTTGGTGCCGTACGTGACCTGTGGGCTCGGGATCACGGTCAGGTTGGGGCCGACGATGCACGAAGAGCTGCCCACCGCAATAGCCCGCCCGGCGTTGCTCGCGTCCAGCGTCCCGGCGGTGCCGGTGTAGTTCGTGATCCCGCCGCACGAAACAAGCCGCACGGTCCCGCCCGTCTGTTCCAGCGTCGTGATCGCAAGCCCGCGACAGTTGATCGTGATCGACCCGCCGCGGATGTAGATTGCGGGCACCTGCTTCTCGAAGTTGTGTGCGCCGCCGGTAATGTGGATCGTCGGGATGGTGTTCGAGGCGTGGTAGTCGAGTTGGGCCGTCCCGCCGTCGAGCCTCCACACCCCACCCGTTGCGGTCACGCCGTCGGCGACGAAGAGCTGCCCGCTTCCCATGTGGAGGTTTTTGTTGATGCCGCCGGTGAGGTGCAGCCTGCCCCTTTCGAGCTGGACGTAGTGGGCGAGCGTGTTGCCGCCGTTGGCCTTGAAAAACATCGTGCCCGGAGACCAGAACCGAAGCCGGCTCACGGGCCCGGCAACGGCCTCGGATGTGCCGTCCACGTCACACTCGAGCGCACCGGCGGACCCTCCGATGACGCCGCCGAAGTCGTAGATGTCGAGCGATTCGATGCTGCTTCCGGTTTGCGAGAGCCCGCCGGAGATGGTCTGTTTTCCACCGGCGATGACCAGCGTTGCGGCGGCTGCAAAACCTGTGGAGTCAGACCAGTTCGCCGCGTCAAGGCTCGTAGCCCCCGTGTTGAGATATGCAATCGCCATGGTTGCCTCCGGTGGTCAAGCCACCTCTGTATTCCGCGTGTGAAAGTGTACGTTCACGATGAGGTCAGAGCCCGCGCCAGTCGTCGTCTCCGCGCGGACGTACTCAGACTCGCACGGGGTAAGGTCCGTCATTCCAGCCGCCGAGAGTGTAACGGCTGGGTCGTAGTCCGCACCTTCGCCGGTTGCGGCGTTCAACTTTCGGAACGCAAGCACGGTAGAGCCCCAGGTGCCGGACACAACCTCAACGTGCGCCGAGAACGATGACTGTGTGCCGACGTTGACGATGATCGGGCTCCCGTACCTGTCCGACAGCACTTCGGCCCGGTTGAGGTTGACGCCGTAGTACGAAGTCTGCATCACTGCACCCCCACGTCGCCGTTGTCGGGCGTTGATGCCGGAGGCAGCCCACCACCACCGGGCGGAGGAGGCGGCGGGAACCGCGGGCCGTCACCGAATGGGCTTTGAATCTCTCCGGGCTCGCCCGTGTCGCCGGTGCTGCACTGAAACCCGGCGATCGGCTCGACGAATAGCCACCAGATATTTCCGGTGATGAGTTCAAGACCGCACACGCGCCGTCCGATGAGCCTTTCGGGCTCGACGCGGGCAAACCCTGGCCACACGTACGGGAGAATGGACCTGTGCCCGGTTGTCCCAGTTACGGTTGTACCGTCCGGCCTCGTGAAGTTGATGCCGTACCGCGTCTCCCCGGGCACCTGTAGGCCGGTCCTGTCGGCGCTTGCAACGATGCCCGTGATTGGAGTGGCAACGCTCATAGCCTGTCAGCCCCCGGGAGAAGTTGCCACCCATTGGGCACGCGGGCATACGGGAAGAATGGGCGCGCCCCGAAAGGCTCTGTTCTCGGGTCAACCGGCGGGATTGCGATGGTTTCCGAGTATGGGAGCCGCATGAGTTCCGGCGGCCCCGGCGACACGATCGGGTACTCGATGTCGATGCGATAGGCGGAGTTCTCCTGCGGGAACGGCGTCCCCTCGTCAACCTCCCACTGGTGGGTGATGTCGAGAGCCTCGCCGTCTACCTCGGCAACGTCGGCCCCAAGGTACAGGTAGTCCCTGCCGTGGATCGTGTGAATCTTCCGTTTCTGTGAGGCGATGACATCGAGTTGGCTTGGTCCGAGCCCGCGCACACGGACGCGATACGGCCTTACAAGCCGCGTCTCGATGTACTCGACCGTTTCGAGCGCCCAGACCTCCACGCCTTCCGGCTGTTCCTCGTCAACGATGATCCGCGTTCTGCGGCTGAACGGGAGTTTGACCTTGACATCCTTGGTTGTCCAACCGAAGTGGTAGTAGTTCTCATCCTCTCGCGGAGGCGAGGTGAACCTACTGCCAGACTTCGACTCGTACTCTGCGGTGACGAGTTGACCGGCCCCGCTTGCAAGCGGAGACACCGTGACCCGCACGAGTTTGAGCGTGGCGTCTGACGGGTAGACCTCGTGCCCCTCCGCGTAGAACGCGACCTTTGCGGCCTCTTCGGAACGCACGCCGGGAGCCTTGAAGATACGGGTAGCGTTCCTTCGCCCGGTCACGGCGTCAGTGGCGATCGGCCTGCTTTCGATCTGCTCGATGAGGATGGTTGCCACTACACGCCCCTCCCGAGTTGGCTCACGATGATGTCCATTTTCTGTATGATGGATTCGAGCCCGGACTCAAACTGGTTGGGGTTGAAAGCGGAGGCGGCCTTAGACCGGATGCTTTCGATCGCCTTGCTCATGGCCCTCTCTAGCGCGTCCGCGTCTTTCTTCGCGGCGTCCTCAAACGCCTTGTTCCTTCGGTCTAGGTACTCTCGCAGCCTCTTCTCGGCCCTATCGAGTCCAGCGACGAAACCGGGATCATCCTTCCTCTCTTCCCGCAGTTCTTCGATCTGCCTGATGCGTTCGCCGATTTTTTTGTTCAGCTGTTCCTGCTCGGTTCCAAGCGAGCGTTCGAGTTCGATGCTTTCAACCTGAATCTCAGTGAGGCGTTCCCCCTGCCTGATCCTCGTGTCTCTGTCGCGGATACGCGCCGCCTCTAGCCCGGCCTCCTTGGAAAGTTCCGCGTACTGCCTCCGCGCGCCTTCTAATGCCTGCGCCGCCTGCTGGCGCTGGAGGTCGAACTGAGCGCCGAAAGTGCCGGCGGTTTCGTCCACAGCCCTGCGGACCAACCCGGCTGCGCCGCTGTAGTATTCTTCCTGATCGGCCTCAATCTTTTTGAGCGTTTCGGCGTACTGCTTTTCGATGGACTGAATCTGTCCAGCCAGCCCGCTCTCCTGCCCTATATTGAGTGTGAGCGATTCCTTGATCGAACGAAACTGGTCCGCCAGTTGACCGCCCGCGCGGTTGAACTCCTGTATCCCCGATAGCAGCTTATCGAGCGATGCCGCAACGGCACCGAACGCGCTGACGGTTCCGAGAACCCCTCCAATCCCCTTGCGAAGCTCCTTTACACGATCGTCAGACGGAACGGCACCAGAAACGTCTTTCCCGGCTACCGCGGCCTCAGCCTTCACTTCTGCCGCCGCGCGCTTGAACGGGTCGGTATTCCCTGTGAATACGACCTGCACGCTGCCGATGTTTCCGCCTGCCTGGCTCATGGGCCTCCTACGCGGGCGTCACGGTTCCAGTGAATCGAATCTCACCGTTTACGCTGATCAACTCTCCAACGCCGACCTTCACCGACAGCGACCGCAGGAACGCATTGCCCGTGTACGTCCTGCTCGCAGCCGTCTGGAACACCAGCGAAACGTCCGCGGACCCGTCGCTGTTCAAGTCCCAGTCCGAGGCGTCAACCGTGCCCGCCGGGAGAAGCGCCGGGAGCGTCGATCCCGCAACGCTGGTCAACTGGCCCGAGATGAGGAAGTCGTAGGTCGGCTTGATGACGCCTCGCGGGGTAGTCGTGAAGCCGAGTTTCCCGACAAGCCCGACGCCGGTACCCGTGAACGATGGGTCGGCCGCGCCGTCCTCGGTCAACTTGAACACGACGTCTCCGCCGGAAGCGTGCGTAGCCGCGATGGACGCAAGGGCCGTCGCGCTATCGGCGTGCGCCGTGAGCGACCCTTTGATCTGCGGGACCCCGAGCGGCATGAAGTCTCGCGCCGTCTTTGCCGTCCCGTCCATCCCGGTAATGTCTTCCTCGCCGAAGTCAAAGTTGAGATTCCACGACTGCACCCCGTAGAAGGTGTGGCCCGAGATGGTCAGAAGCCCGCTCGCGCCATACCTCGGGGCCGACCTCGGGTAGATGCCCTCAAAGCTCAGTGTTCCGTTGGAGAGCCCCTGAGCTGCGGTGAAGTACCCGTTGCCCTTTCCGCTTGTGTCCTCCTGGTCCGCCTCCGAGTTGTAGGTGAGCGACACCTCTCTCAGTGCGGTCACGAGAAGTTGGTCCAGGTCGGTCGAACCCGTGACGGAAACCAGTTTTGCGGCGGCGCCTGTAAGTCGAGTGCCCATCGTGCCTCCTACGGACTAACAGCCGCCGCGTCCCATCGGGACCGGAAGCGCATCGTCCATTCGAGCGTGTTGTCATCCGCGTCGTACACTTCGTCCGTTCCCGCGTACATGAGCGTGGTACACGATGCCGACAGCGGGTTCGTCGGCATCGTGAGCGTGTGCCTGTGCAGGCCGTAAGACGGCGTTCGTCCCGATTGAAGCACGCCGTCCCCGAACACCCTGTTCCATATTGACTGCAACGCGGCGCCGCCGTCGGATGCGTTCCCAACGATCCGAACCCCAAGCACGAACTCGCACCCGTCCGACGTGAGGGCGTGTTCCTCGGTCATGGAGACGTTGAGGACGATGTATGGCCGTGTCGCCGCGTCGGCAGCCCTGATGTAGTAGACGCCGCTCACAAGCGGGGAGCCTGAGTTGAACAGCCCGCCAGAGCCGGTGTCGGCTTCGAGCCTGTCGATGGTGGCGTCGGTGACGTAGTAGTTCAACCGCCACCCCGCAGTACACGCCCATAGACGCGGACGCCGGCGTCTCGGATTGCCGCGAGATTCTTGTACACCGCCTGTCTGAGGTATGGCCTTGGAGAGAGCGTGATCGACCTTCGCAGCAGCACAACCGGCCCTTTCCGTTGCTTCCCGTTCTTGTACGGCTTCGGCACAAGCACAAGGTTCCCACGCTTCGACCTGATCGGTATGAGGTCGAGTTTGCGGACGGTACCGCCGCGTTCGAGTGCCCGCTTGGCCTGCACGTTCACCGGGATCGTGAGGTACTTGCCCCTCGCGGTGATGGTGCCGCCGTACTCGTGCATTGCCGCGTACGGCACGTTCCGCGATACGCCGACCCTCGACCGGAGATTGACCGAAGGCTCGTGGGTGATCCCGCGTACAAGCGCCCCACGCTGGATGTTCGGTGGACTTCCCGGTGCGCTCGAGGTGTGCCGTGCCCCACGCCCCATGCCGTTGCGGACGAAACCCTCAGCCGACGCGGCCATAGCGGTCAGCCCGGCGTTTGCAGCCCGCCGCGACCTCGCCATCATCGCGTCAAGTTTGCGAAGGTCCACACGCCCCATCACGTTTCCCCCGTGTCGATCCGCTCCACGACGGCATGGAGGACACACCCGTTGTTGATGAGGTCACGCGGAACGCCGACGACGCGGTACACAAGCCCTCCGATGGTCATGGTTGCGCCCTTCCACTGGGTCTGTGTGAACGCGAGCGCAGTACCGCCGGTATCAGCCGTCGCCAAGTACACGTCGTAGGTTGACGATCCGAGAAGCATGGCCTGCTGGACGGCCTCGCTACTGCTCCCAGGCTGCAACGAACACGCGACCGTCGAGCCGTCGCCGGTCCAAGTCGTCGTCATGGAGCCACCGGCCTCCTTCACCTGTGTCGCGGCGCGGATGACGGCCGTTTCGCCCATGAGGTGCAGCGGGGTTGTGATTCTCGCAATCGCCACTAGAGCTGCCCCGTTCGGAACGCGGCGAACACGGCGGCCACAGCCGCGTCCGACTCGCCAGCCGCCTGCATCGAGTACGAGTACCCTCCAAGGCTCTCGGACTGGAACCCGGCCCCCTTGCCCCTCGCAGCCATGCCGAAGTCCATGAGCCTGTGAACGGCGAACACGATGTCTCCCGGGATCGTCGCGTACCCACCCGTGTACACCACCTTGATGTTCTGGTGACCGGACGGCCAGCACGGGACAACGCCGAACCGCATGGAGTCCATGTACCCTGGCACCATCGCAACCACTCGGGACGGAGCGGCGCCAATGTACCGCAGAACGCCGGTTTTCGTGTTCACGCGGTAGTCCGTGACCTCATCCAGTTCGCCAGCATCGTCCACGATGTGAACGCTGGTCATAGTGGTAACGGGCCACTCGGAGAGTTGCACCGTTTCGGCGTCGGTTCCGTCGATGTACTCCGTCCTGCTTGTGGACTCGAACCCGTTGGAAAGGTCACGCCCGCACGCCCGGCGGATCGTCGCCTCGGCCATAGACAGCACCTGCGCCAGCACCGAATCGAGGCCTGACCCCGAGATGCCCGCGTGCGTTTTGTACGCCGTGGTTGTCGTGAGCGCCATTGACCCTCCTACAGCACTCCGACCTCGACGAACGCCGCCGGGGTTCCGCCGGTGATGTCGGCCTGTGTTTCGAGCAGGACCAGGATGTAGTCCGCGCCAAGGGCGTCGATCAGTTCGGAAGAGTCGATGACTACGGGGGCTGTGTACTTGTACGTCGCATCGCGGACATCGTTTGTGAGGTCAACGGTAAGTGTGATCGGGGTTGTGGAGCCGTCGATCCTGACGCACCTGTTAGGGAGGTCGTCCGACCATGCGTAGACGCCGGAAGTTAGTACCGGCTTCCCGTAGACGGCGTAGACGCGGACCTGTCCTGCGTGGGTTCCTCCAGTAGCCGCGACGTTGTACGCGCCCCTGACGATGATTCTAGACGACACCGGACCGAGTTCAATCGGCGCGATGTTGCTGCTTGCGACACTCAGGGGCCGGATCATGTCCGCCGCACTCTGCACCGTCCCCGCCTTCGAGTCGAGTACGGCTATCCCCCAGGCCGTCTTTCCGCTGACAGTGGTTACAGGTGCGCCAGACGTACCCGCGCTCCCCTTGACGATCGCTGCAAGTGCCATTCGCGCACCTCCGCTTGTTGCTCAATCTTCGTGAGTCAAACATGGAAACCGCCCCCGCCGCGTGACCAGCGGGGGCAGGAAAGGAGGGGAGAAGGTCATTCGACGACCTGGAGCGTGTCGCCAACGCCCTGGTCAGACTCGGTTGCGGTGACGATCAGGGGTTCGCCGATCCAGAACGAGGCGATGTAGGAACCCGTGCTGCCGTTTCCTGCGGTGATCGTGGCGTCGATGTAGCGCTTGCGTCCACCTCGGATCGGCACCTTGACGATGACGAAGGTGTTGTCCGCCCCGGCACCCGGAAGTGCGGAAGACACCGAGAAGTCGGACCCGCTGATTGCCGAGCCGCTGCTGAGCGTGTTGGCGTCCGTCAGCGTGTCAGACTCGGCAAGGCTCAGAGCCGCCATTGCGATGTCGGTGGCTCCGATGTACACGACGAGAGTGACGTAGGACATCCCGAGCGTGTCGAACGCGCGGGTGGTCGGGCTTGCGTTGTCCAGAATCGCCTGCGGGTCTGAGCACCGCGCGAACTTGAGCATGTCGATAGCTGCCATGTTTGATCCCTTGCGGCAATGCCGCGTGAAAGTCAGGATGCCGGGGGCTGGCACTTGTGCGTTCGCCAGCCCCCGGCGTTGGATTACGACTCGGCGGAGATGAGGAACGACACGGGGCCGGGCACCTGGCTCGAAGCCGTGGCGTGCGGTGTACCGGTGTCGTGGACGGTGATGCCCATGTAGGACACGATCTTGAACGCGACTTTGTTGGAGGTCCAAGCGACGTTCTCGTTGGACGCGAGCTCGTAGAGCTCGGGAACGACGACGCGCTTGGCGGCCTGCCTGAAGTCGCCGTAGAGGGCGAGAATCTGGCCGTTCGCGTCAGTCTTTGGGAGGGCGTTGGAGAACAGGATCGGCACGCCCTGGTAGGTCGGGACTCGGATGCCGTTTGCCATCTCGGCCATCGTGACTCCGCCCTTGGACTTCATCAGCCTGGCGATGACGTTCCAGTAGAACCGCTTATGACAGACGATCGGGGCGCCGTCGTAGGAGGTGTCCTCGAAGTCGCCGGCCTTTGCGATCAGACCGGTGAGGTCGTCGTCGGTGATCTCCGACATGAGGTTGCCTGATCCGCGAACGCACGACGCCGAATACTCGGCGTTCGTGGACCACGTTCCGCCGGCGGCCACAACGTCGGCCTCAAACTTGCCCTTGAAGCCCTGCTGGTTGAAGTAGGTCGAAGTGCTGTCGCCGAGGAACAGAATCTGCTCCTGCTTCTTGTTCACGGCCCACATCAGTTTCTGCATGACGTGATCGCCGAAGTCGAAGACGGAGCCCGCGAGCATCCGACGGCTCACGGTGCTGTAGGCGTTCATCTCGACGGGCTTGACCGTGACCTGGTTGCCGGTCAGGTTGCTCTCGGTCATGGCAACGCCCTCGCCTGGCGAGTAGACCGTCACGTCGCCGCCGCTGCGGGGGAACGACTCACCGGCAGGTCCAACCGGGATGGCCGGGAGGATCATGTCGATGACGGAGTACCGCTCCCGCAGCCAGATCAGTTCGTTTCTGAGAACGCTGGGGAGCGCGAAGCCGCCGCTGGCGAAGTCGTAGGAGACGTTTGCCTTGCGGCACACATCCTCGTCTCGCTTCTTGTCGGCGTATTCCTTCCGCCCCATGTTGTGCAGGGCGAGGCGGAACCACGAACCGGCCACCTCGGCCATGTCAGCCGACTGGAACGCGGTCTGCTTGGCGGCGATGCGGCCCTCAAACGCCTTCCGCTCGATGTTGCCGATGCTGAACCGCTGGGTGGTGTCGTCGAGACCGGCGTTGGGGTTGCGGGTGCCGCGCTTGATCTGCGCCGCCTCGCGGATGATCTCCCGCGCGGCCTTCAACACCTCGGCGGTGTCATCGGCGGGCTGGTCGTCGGTCTCGTCGTCGTCGTCCTTGACCGCGACGACCTTCTTGGGCTTCGCGGCCTTGAACGTCGCGGCGACATCGACCTCGTCGCCGGTATCGCCATCGGTGATGGACAGGTTCTTGGTCTTGATGAACTCGGCAACCTGCTCCTGAGTGGGGTTCTCGGTCTTGAACCCCTCGGAACGCAGCGCCTTCAACAGCCTTTCGAGCGTCATTGGATAACTCCGTGGTGTGTGTGACACGCCTCGGGGCCATCTCGTCGCGCTCGGGAGGGTCGGGTTTGTGCCGCCCCACGTCGCACTCGGTGAGTGCCGTCAGCAGAACGCCGCTATTGCGGCCAATGTAGCCTAGCAGGCTTTCGCCCGTCAGGCAACAATGATCCGGCGCCTGGCCTGTGCGAACGACGCCGGGAGCAACCCCTTTCGCACAAGGTCTCCAACGCTGGCCGCCTTGCTGTCGTCGGCGTAGACCGAAACGCCCATGCAGGCAAGGTTGCACGGCATGGGTGTAAGGCTCACCTCGAACACCTCGGCCTTTCGCACGATGGACTCGGCACCCGGGTACGACCGGCGTTCCGCGTCGGTCGGCGCCCCCCGCTCGCGGGCCATGAACCCGATTGACCACCCGAGAGCCCCATGCTCCGCCAGCGTCCTCATCCGGGGGATTTCCTCGGAGTAGTCGTCAGGAAGCAGCCGAGCCCGGATGCGCCACCCGTTGGGGGTTTTCGTGCGGGCGGCCCACCTGTAGACCGCCACTGCATGACGGCTGCCGTACATATGGTCGGCGTACAGGGCCTTGTACTTGCCCATCGTGGACCAGTCGAGAGCGTCAGGCAGCACCACCTCACGATCGCAGTCCACGTCGTCTGTGGTTGCAATGCCCTCGATCTCAAACCCGGCGTTTTCCTGCTTGACGGCCACAGACTTGAACGCGCGGCCGATCATGCCAACGCCTTCCCCGTCTACCCCGCGTTCGTTCGCAACTTTGCGAAGTCGGAACAAAAGGCCGTCCCGCTTGATGTCTGTGAGGATCATTCCGAGTCTCCTGTAACCGGGAGCAAGAAACACCGGCAGTTTGGGTGCCAAGGCGGCCCCTGTGCATCCTGCACGAACGTATACGGCTTCCCATCGGTCCCGACGACGATATCTCCGGCCTTGTAGTACGGCTCCGCAATCGGGTGTGGCTTCCCGCCCTTTTCAGCGTGAACGGCCTCGCAGACCGGGCACGGGCCTCCGGCGAGCCCGAAGTCTTTGGACTCAACCCCAGCCGACTCCCACGCCTGCCTAGAGCCCTCGGTGTATGCGAACGCCATTTCGGTACGAACAATCCGCTCGGCGGACCAGTCCGCAACGCCCATCGTCGCCACAGACGCCCTCATTTCCTCGATGCTCGCCCCGGCGTCCTGCAACTGGGTGAGCCGGTTCCCAATGGCGTTGGTCAGCGTGTCCGATACGCTGGTAATCAGGTCGCCGGCTCTCGCGTCAAGGTACTGGGTGACACGCGGTGTTGCCATGTTGAACGTGCCGCCAGCCCCGATTTCCCTCATCCCGTCCACCGTGCCCGCGATGAACAGGGACCGCAGATTGTTCTCGACGATCGCCTCCAACTGTGCGGCGCTCTGCGTGAGGTCTACGGCACCCGTATCCGTGACTGCGGTTCGCAGGGCACGCTCGAACCAACGGGTAAGCGAGTCCTCGAACGCGCGGGCGACGATCTCTTGGGATGTCTCGCGGGCCGCCTTGACCGTTCGGCGTGACTTCTCGCCAACCGCCTCGGCCTCCTGTTCCTGCTCGTCATCGTCGGGCTCCTCTTCGCCGCCTTCGGAAACTTCCGGCTCAACTTCCTCCACCGGCGCCGACAGAGTCTCGAACACCGGCTGCCTCCCAACATCTGCCAGCGGGACGCCACCGTACCGGAGAACGTCCAGCTCTTCCCCGCCAGGCCCAAGCATCTGCGCTGCCCGCGCCTCGTTGCCAGTAATGAGCCCGGCAGCCGCAAGCGATATGGACCGCGACACAGCCGAAGCCTGATCCTCACGCACCGGGTTGTCGAACGCGAACCACCACCCATCCGTGCCGTCAAACTCTGGCAGCAACCGCTCCGTCAGCGTGTCGGCCATCACGTTCAACTTCGGGAGGATGGTCAGCCCCATCCACTGCGGGTCAGCCGCAACCGCCGAGGCCCGGTTCGAGTCTGACATCCTCCATACCGGGTCGGGGATTCCTGCCGCACGGTAGATGGACTCCTCCATCCTCCTGTAGCCCTCGACGTACTGCATCTCGTGCGGCTTCGTCGCGTACTGCGTCACCTCGCCATTGAGCAGGAACATCGTCGCACCCGACTTGTTCACCCCGCGATACTTGCGGTTGAAAGCCTCCTCCATCTGCTCGACCTGCGCCGGCGTAGTCCTGCCCGTGGCGTCCTTCACCGTGATCGCAAGGCCCGGCGTTCCTCCGTTCGTCCACCTGGCAATCTCCGCGGCAATCGCAGCCGCCTCGAGGTCGGAGTGCGCCTTTACCGCGTGCATCCACGATACCGCGTGTAGGGGGTAGAACGGGTGTACCCGCTCCCTGTGGTAGATGATGTCCTCCGGCGGGATTGTCACAGCGTCGGCGTTGTCAACCCCGTAGCGGTACTCCTCGATCATCTTGCTACGGCTACCGCGAATGGACACGAACTGCGGGGCAAGCAGGTACATAGACGCGACCCCGTACCGGGTGCGCTCGCCGATGTGCATGTACGCCCTTCCGGACACCTCGGCGTGGAAGAACGCAAGCCATCTCCACTGGCTGCCCGTCATGTACGGGTCCGGGTCGTACAGTAGGTCTAGAACGGGATGGTCTGTGATCTCTTCGACGTCGCCAGCCGCGTCCGCCATCGCCATCGCCTTCGTGCTTGGCGTCTCCCGCGTACCACCCATGAGCCACGCGAGACGAGACTTTTCCACAACCCGGCGGGACCGCCCGATGAACTTGCCGCCAGCCGGTCGGTACAGCCTGATCGTCTGAGCCGCGCACGAGGTTGCGTTCAGGTTCGCAGCCGAGAACGCAACGCCCGACACTGCCCTCGCCAACAGGTCGAAGTCAGACGAACGCGACTGGTACTTCGGCGCCGACTCTTGGTACGAAACAGACGCGCCTACATACGCCCGGTTGTCGTCGCGCGGGATTCGCTTCACAGGCTTCCGTGCTGGTGCTGCCTTGCGAGCCATTAGAAATCTCCGGTGCGACCGACAGACGATACCCCAAAGTAGAACTGCGGGACAATAGCGTTGGCTACGTGCTGTTTCGCGGCGAGAGCCAACGCGACTACCTCGTCGTCATGCTCGCCCGCCGGTGCCGAGTACGTCACCCCAAGCCGCGTGGGGACAAACTCGAAACTCTCCAACTGGCGAACGATCTGGCCGTCAGGGTAGCCAATCTTGCCGCCCTGAATGTCAACGGCAAGGCTCTCGATCAACGCCGACTTGCTCTTCTGTGTGAACACGTACCCATCGGCCCGCGGCGCACGCTTCTGGATTCTGTCAAGCACGGCGTCACCGACGCCCGTTGAGTCCACAAGCGTCGGGCACCCGTTGACCAACTGGACAATCCGGTCAACCGTGTAGTCCCAACTCATCTTGTTCCACGATTCGTGCCTGCAAACGTGCCCGTTTTCGTCGAGCCCAATAACCACCGTGTAGTCGAACTTGCGGGCAAGGTCCACGCCGAAACACACGGGGGTCAGGCCGGACATCGGCCTGATCGCCGCACGGATATGCGAAATGCCGAACGGGTTGCTTCCGTCGTCGGACGCCTCCGCGTAGTAGAGCTCGCGGAACGCCGTCTCAGGCATGACCTTTCTCGCGTCCTCCAACTCTGCCGCGGTCATAATCCCTGCCGTAACCGCGTGGTCTGCGGTAAGTTTCCTGTACCGCATTCCGCTTTCCCCACGTTCCGCCCTCCGCGCGAGTTTGTACCCCCAGTTTTTCCGCCCCTTGACGTTCCCGATCATCCTGCAATGCCCGCCCGTAGCGGTGAGGGTTGACCGAAGGGCTATCCACGCTTCCTCCCTCTGCCGCGTGAACTCGTCCATGACTGCCGCGTACACGTCGTCACCGTACAGGTTGTCGGGGTCTTCGCCAGTCTTGAACTCGGCCACCCCAAGCCCGTTGATGAATATCCGCTTCCGCGTGTCGTTGTGGCTCCACGTTATCTGTTCTGGGTCGGCCTGCCTCAGCATCGTTTTCAGCCGACCGTACACAATCTCGGCCTGGGCGTGGGTCGGGGCAACCCACCAGAACCCCCGGTTATCACCGCCACGCTTGCCCATCTCGGTGAGAAGCCACAGGATGCACGGGTACGTCTTCCCGACCTTCGTAGACCCCTCGATGATCGCATATCGCTCTGGTCCAAACAGGGCGTCCCGTTGGTACTCGAACGGCTCGGGGAGTTGGATTCGTACCGTTGTCATTCTGACATCTTGGCGTCGATGCGCTCCAGACGCTGCTGAACGTCCACAAGCAGCCCGGTGATCGTGTTCGCCGTCATTTGCTCGCGGGCGTCCAGCCTCACGATCTGCGCCTCCAGGTCATCCTGCCTATGGGAGAGCGATTCGATGTCCAGCCCGGCACCCATCCAGATCAGCAGCAGGAACGACGCAACTAGTACCACCAGCACGATGAGGATGGTCCGGTCAATGGGCGCTAGCCCGCGTCTCTCAGGGTTCACCGGGCTCCCCCTCCTGATTGGCCGAGCAGTTCACGTAGGCCGTGTACGCCGCGACGATCGCCTGATAGTGGGCGTCCACCGCCACACGCTCACACTCGAAGTCGCCATTGCACGCCGCGAGGGCCGCAGAGAGCTGTGCCGCCGCATTCGCCGTCGCCGCGTTGTACGCATCCAGACAGATACTCATGGGCTGCTCCTGTTCTTGACCCGTTCCTCAATCCGCGCCGTGGTAATCGCGATTCCGTTGATCGTGCTGGCCAGGTCTTCCAAGTCCTTCGACATGTCTTTCTGCCCCGCTTCCAGCACCGCTACCCGCTGGTCCAGGGTCACGATCGCCACCTTGTACGTCACGATCGGGGCAACGATCAGCGACGTGAGGAGCGCCACGATCGACAGCACCCCCACCGCAATCGTCGTATTTCGTTCCAGCTTGTCCGCCTGAGCCTCGCCCATGCCTGCCCCCGTATGTTCTCATTGCGTACCACGAAAGCACGGCCACGAGGCCGCACACGATGTACCACGGCCAACTAGCCTTGCGCTCCGGCCACGGGTGCGCCCCCGGCGTTCTGTCCTGCAACCGTTGCCGCGTGGGTTCCGCTGACGTGACCGACGATGGCTCCGGCGAGCTTTGGATCGGCGGCTGCAAGCAGGGCTCGATTCTCTCGCTCGCGTCGCTCTGCGGCGGCCTCTTCCCAACCGGCCCGCTCACCGTCTCGCTTGCCTTTGAGGAGCCCGGCAGCACCCGCACCGACTGACAGAACCACGCCGCTTGCGATGGTCCCCCAGGGCTCGGGGAGGAATCCGGCTGCGGCGGCGGCGAGCTGGGTGGCGTTCTCGGGGAGTTTGGCAACGTCGAATCCGACGACGACTTCTCCGCCAGGTCCGCGCCCAGCAGCACAGCCCGCCGCGAACAGCAGGCCAACGCCAGCAAGCAGCAAAGCAACGCGATTCGCATTCATCGTGCCCTCCAAATGTGGGGGTTCACATACCCAGTGTTTCCAGAGAACAACAGGCTCACGTCGAGCATCCCCTTCATCCAGCCGCCGGGGCCGCCGTGATGAACCACGTCGGACGGTGCCGTCGTCAGGTTCGTACCCTCGGCCAAGTACAGCCTGTGCCTGCGCCAATACAACTGCCAGTTGGTCCCGCTCATCGGCTTGTCCGTTGACGCCGCCGTGTGGCCGACGATGCACCGGAAGTACGCCTGATACCCAGGCTCGCCGAACGACACAATATCGCCAGCAGAGTACGCCGTCGTGGACGCCCACTCGTTGCGGAACGTGTACCCCGTCATCGTCTCGCACGCCTCCGTGTACCCGAGTTGCTCCATCGCATAGCGGGAGTTGACGACGTGGACAAGCCCGGGCCGCGAGTCGGCTATCTGCACGTCCGCGCCGACCATCTGCGAATACTCGTCGTCTTCGCCAGCGCTACCGTCAACCCGCGTGCCGTCCGAGATAAGCACGATCATCTCGGGGTTCAGGTTGGCGACGATACCGTCGATGAACTCTTGAAGCAGGTGGTAGTACGAGTTCGCTTCGTCCCCGTCGTCTCTGGCTGCAAGCCCGTTGTACGCCGAGTTCACTTGGAGCGAGATGCTGACGATACGGCGACGGTTGCCAACCATCGCCCGCAGCGTTTCCCACGAAAGCGAGTGGTTCGCAAGGAAGTCGCCAACCTTCGCGCCGCCGACGGAAACCGTAGAAGCACAGATGCCGTAGCGGCTAGTCTGGTTCGTCCACCGAGCGCCAGCACACAGGATGTAGTTGGTCGGCACCGCCGCCGACGCTATCTGCACGTTGTAGTACGGCACGCTCGCGTCGTGGGTGTAGGTGATCCCAGCCGCCCCATTTGTGGCCGGAAAGTCCAACTCTCGGGCCATATGGGTAGCCGAGCCCGGCGTAAACGTCTGGCCAGTCGTCGGGCTAGACGCCGGGATGTTCACCGTCGTCACGTTCGACAGCAGGGTGCCGCCGCCGAAGATAGCCCCGGTGACACCGGCCGCCTGCTTGCGGGTGATGAAGCCAAACGTGGTGTCCTGCCCGGCCTCTTCGGTCGCCTCTCCGATCGACCAGCCTATCCACCACGGCTTGATCGTCTCGCCGGTGCGGAAGTACGAGCCCTGTACCGCACGGGCCAGAGGGGCCATTGCCCACCCGTCAGGCTCCAACTGGAACGCGAAGTTCGCAGAGGCGTGGCTGAGCTTGCGCACAGACCAGTTCGGGGGCAGGTAGTCAGTAATCAGCCCGGTCGGGTCCACCGTGTTCGGCCTCGATGCGCGAAGGCAGAACTGTGCCGACGGCGTAGACCCAAACGACGCCGGAGGAATCCACGGAGTCGCCCATGCGTTCTGGTAGACCGCGGCGAACGCGGCGTTCATCCCAGGCATGTAGTGGTTGCCGGATACCGTCGAAAACGAGTGCAGCGAAGAGCCGAAGTGAAGCCACTCGAACGGCTCATCCTTCGCCTCTCGCAGAATCCGCTCTCTGTTGCCAGCGTGCTTTGAGCCGGGTGCCGGGTAGACCGGCGGTACCTCTGTGTGCGCAAGCGGCATAGCGGCGGGCTCCCGCGCACAAGTGCCCTTACTATACCCGCATGGAAGAGCACACCGCAAACGGGAAGCACGGACCTTCGCTCACGGGCAAGGAACTCCTCGCGCTCGACTCCGGCAGGACCGCAAACCTTCGGCTCATCAAGCGGGCCGCACGTTGGGGATGGCCCGTACCAAAGGACGTGCAGGAGCTGGCCGTCGAGATCGTCACCGCAAAAATGCAGTCTGACGACGAGCGGGTTTCCATCGCCGCCGTCAACGCCCTCGTGGACATGGTTGGCCAGAACATCAAGGTGGACATGGCCGCCGACGAATCCGAACAGCCCAAGCAGGATCAGGGCGTCCAGGTCGTCGTCATCCAGGCCCCACGCCCAGCACGCGAATAGGCCCGGAGAGCCTTGCGTTATGTAAAGCTCGACAGACACCCCTCCCGCGTTATGTAAAGCAGGTGGGCCATAACTTCCATTTATCGCAGATTATGCGGGGGTGGTGGTTGACGCGGTGCGTTTGGGGTCAATACGATCAAAACACCGAGCAGCACCCGAACTGACGGTCGGATGGTTTGGTGAAGCCGGTTGGATAGCTTGCAGACGTGGGCTGGTAAACGCCACTCTTCTTGGCCTGTCACTCCCCGAGCCTGTCGCGCTCGGCCTTCGTGGTTGGCCTGCACTGGTCGCGGAACACCTTGATCGGCGTGGAACCGTCCGCCGCGTCCAGCGGCCTTACGTGAAGGGCCTCCCAAACGCTGTTCGATTCCTCGGCGACAACGAACGCAAAGTACGCCTCCTTCACGCCGAACGCGACTACAACGGTGTCGCCAACGCGGATGCCCTTGGCGTTCGCGCGCGATTCCATGATCCGCGTGACGTTCACGCCGCACACCTCGGACGCCTTGCCGTTGACGTGGCATGGGTTGCTCATGCACGCCTCCTTGCCACAAGGGCAGCCGCGAGCAGGATGATAGCCGTTCCCGGCGACGGTACCTCCCGGTAGGCGTCTATCGGCACCCCCACGGCTGCCTGTGCCGTCGTCAGGCGAACGGCGGTAACCTCCCCCACTTCCAACCGGGTTGAGGAACGGGGGCCTTCAGACGCCGCCCAATAGCCCGCGTAGACCTCCTGTTGGCCGAGCGTGCCAACCAGTGAGAACGCCGGGGCGTTGGACGCGCTCCCGGCAATGTCCAGTTCGAGCGCCACCGGGCGATCAAAGACCAGCACCATGACCGAGTACCCGGCCTCGTCGCCGATAGCGAAGACCCCGGTTCCACCCGTGTATCCCCCCATGCGGGGCAGGTTGCCGACCCACACGCCGCCTCCGCCCTCATTCCACCCGACGACGCGGATTCCGTGGTCGGCGAGTTCCGACGCCAGCGACCACGTACTGACAGGCCCGTTGCCGACGTACACGCTCTCGAAGTTCCAACTGCCCATAGCACCTCCTTACACGCTCACCGCGAGCCCGGCACCGATCGCCGCCTCGTTGATGATGCTCTCGGCCCTCTCCGCCCTCGCCCCCGTGCTTGCCTTGAACCACGAGACCACCCGGCATTCGAGCGGGTGCAGGTCGATCGCCTTGAGCAGCTTCGACAGGTGGAGCTGGTCCATCGCCGCGAAGGCGTCGGACTCCCCCGCCCCCGCCGCCTCTTGCAGCTCCGGCGTCACGAAGACCGTGAGGGGCTTGGTGCCGGTGCCGTTCCCCACCGCCGCGTGCCGGTCCAGGGCCGCGTACACCCACGCGGAGAGCTGCACCGTCGCGTCACGCCAGTTCGTGTAGAAGCTCTGGCACGGCGTTACCCCGCGCAGGGGGCCTCCTGGGCGGTGCCATGCGTACCACACTTCGGTCTGCTGGCGGTGCTCCCACAGGTCGGAGGAGGTGTGTGCTTTCAGCACCTGCGCGGCCCCGTAGGGGACCACGGGCACCCCCACGACCTCCGAGATGTGCCAGAGCGCCAGCTTGAGGGAGAACCCGTAGGCGGAGAGGGAGTCGCCCGGAGCCACCATGCGAATGTCGTGCGGTGTCGGCACGATCTCCTCGGCCTCGATGGAGGCACCCGCCAGCGGCACCGTCCGCGTGCCCTTGGCGTACAGGAGCCCCTTGTCCCACGTCCGCACGGCCTCGGCCCACGCGGCGATGGCGGCGGCCCTGCCCCGTGGCTCGCGCAGCACGGTGCGCAGGTCGTGCCCGGGAGGGCAGACGTCGCCCAGGTTGAGGTGCAGCCACGGGCCTTGGTTGCCGAACTTGCCGACGTGCGCGACGTGGATGGTCTTGTCAACGATCATGGGGACTCCTAGAACGGTGCGATGAGCGTGTTGTCGCCCGTTTCATTTGCTGGCCCACTTCGACCAGTCGAACTTCTCGGGCGGGAACTCCTCGCGTGGGAGCAACCCGATCACCTCGGGCTCCGTCCAGTCCCGCCGGCATAGGAACCTGTAGCGGTCGCCCTCGCGGATCGCACCGTATCGCCCGTGGAAGAACCAGAGCGGCGGCGGCTCGGAGCCCTCCTGAAACTCGCACTGAACCCATCCAATACCGGGAGGAACGATGATGCCCCGCTCCCGAAGGCGGGCAACTTCTCCGGCACGGAAGATGCAATCGGGGCGCCACCCGCACTCCATGGTCACGGAGAGCACGCGGATGCCCAGGATCACCGCGGCCCGGAACTGCATGTATTCGCCAAGGTCGTTGGCGACCAGGTGGATGCGTGGCTCAGCGTTCGCCTCGGTCGCCCTCCCCGCGTGGTCGCGGCGCGCAGGGTGCTTGGTGGCCACCACGATCAGGCGGTGGTTGATTCCGTTTCCGGTGGCTCCAATGTCCACTGGCTCCCTCTTCCCGCACCCGTCGCAGACGATCTCAGCGGACATCGGCATCTCCCTTCGCCTCGCGGCGGATGCGCGCGTATAGCGCGGCGGACTCGTCCGGCCTGTGAACGTCCAGGTCCTCGGCGCGGAGTGCGGCGGCCTTATCGACGATCATGGGTGACTCCTAGAACGGCGCGATGGGCGTGTTGTCGCCCGTTTCCTTGCGGACTTTCTCGATGCACTCGCGGGAGCAGACAGACCAGTTGCGGATCGGCCTGCCGAGCCGCCCGTCTGGCTCCTCAACGAACTGCGTGCGTTCGTACCAGTCGCCGGGTTTGAACCAGTTGCCTGTTGCCCCCAGGATCATCTTCGCCCTCTTCCCGCACCCGTCGCAGATGATTTCAGCGGCCACGGTTCCTCCTTCTGGCGGCCTTTGCCGATTTCGCGGCACGTCGCTTCTTCACGCCGCGCCGGATTGACTCCAAGGAGTTCACACATCCGCTGCCTCTACGTGCATGTGACTCTCCGAACATGCCCATTGACACGGCTGCCATTGACGCCAACAACGCTGCGGTCCTGCGATTCATGCTGTCTCCTTTCGATGCTCGGTGGTCAACGTCAGAACCCGTATGCCTGTGGACCGCCCTTGTACGAAGGGTTGGCGGCGCACGCGACGAACCCCTTGACTTGGCATCCGGGGAAGACCGCTTGAATCTTCCCGTTGTCGTCGTAGCAGGCTACGTGGAACTTGTCGGTGGTGCGAAGGCCCTCAATCCCGCTTTGTGAGTTGGTGATTACCACCCACTTCTTAGCCCACGCTTGCATGTACGTGGTGCCGTCAGGCATCATGGTCCACTGGAGAAGTTGGATGACGCCTGCGGGCAACTCATTGTTCTTCATTTTGAGTCCTCTCTGCCGGGTTTACGGCGTTGTTTTCGGTCAATGCTCGGGGTGGGAGTCGAACCCACTTCGATCGGTATCAGGCGCGACCCTCTAACCGATCACATCCGCTGCCGGTATGTCCGTGTTCCCGCCACGGCGCCCAAGCGTGTGCCCGTGATTCACTCACCGTCGCCTAGCACGGGCACTAGGCGGGGTGTCGGAATGTCCCTGGGATCAACGCAAGGCATGTGTCCTCCCTTCTCCGGCGCGGCCGGTGTTAGTCCGCCCCTTCATTGACGGGGTGGTCGCTTTGCTCGCCGAGGTCGTTGTTGGCGTCAACGGCGGCGCGGGCTGCGTGCCCTTTCACGGGAACGACTTTGCCGCCTCGCTGGGCGTCGCACCATGCACTCCACGCCCTGCACTCCGCTTGCAGGCGAGCGATGCGGGCGTTGGCGTCGGAGAGTCGCCGGCGAAGATCGGCGATGGTGTCGGCGCTGCGCCCAATAACCTCGTGTATATATTCGTCACCACTTGGGTTCATGCTCTGTTCGTGCCGAAGTCGATCAGTGATGTCTATTTCGCTCATGGCTTCCTGTCACTCTTCAACCACAGCGGCGGTACGAGCAGACGTTGCCCGTTGACGCCGGTGGTCGGTTTCTTCGGGCACACGGGACAGGCGTAGAAGTTGGTCACACGGCCTGGCCGTCGAACGGCTCGACGCGGCTCGGTCGGGTGAGCGCACTCGGGGCAAGGGGAGGTCACGCGCCACACCATTTGAGGAAGTATTCGGCCATCGCGGACAGTGGGTCTGAGTACCAGCCTGTTTTTCGCTTCGGGATACCGTAGTCGTATTCGTAGACCATAAACGGAGTAACTGTCCCAATTGTGCAGATGGAATGCCCTGCTTTCATTAGCACCATCGACCAGTGGGCAAAGATGAGCGCGGCGGCAGCAGCCTCCTTGATAGCGCCTTGGCATTGCGGGTGGGTCCAGAAGAACCGCTCGAATAGCAGCCCTTCGATAGCGCACTCCGGCCTTTTCTCGCAGACATTCGCGTAGAGTTCTTCCAAGTCTGGTGGGAGGGGGATCACTTGGCCTTCCTTTCAGCACCGCACTTCGAGCAATCGAAAGACGGGTCGCTACCGCCAGACGGGTCTGGCGTCCGCACCCATTCGTGTTCGCACCGCTCGCGAATCCATGCCGTGTACCACGCTGCGGTGAAACTAGCCCCGCACGTTTTTCGCTTGCGACACCGAAGGCGGTCATAGTCCTTATACCCAAATGCGTGCGGGTGGTCGCAGTACGAAAGGCCGATCCCACCGCACTTCGGACAAGCGGCGTTTTTCAGGTCGTGGTTCACTTCGCGGTCTCCTTCCGTAGCATGTCGGCAAGGTGGTCGACCTGCCAGCGGAGTTCATCGACGTTGGCGACGTTGGCGGCGTTGGCGGCGTCGGCGGCGTAGGCGGCGCGGGCGGCGGCGTAGGCGGCGTAGGCGGCGGCGTCGGCGGCGCGGGCGGCGTTGGCGGCGTTGGCGTAGGCGGCGGCGCGGGCGGCGCGGGTGGCGGCGTAGGCGGCGTTGGCGTTGGCGTCGGCGGCGGCGGCGCGGGCGGCGTTGGCGGCGTTGGCGTAGGCGGCGGCGCGGGCGGCGCGGGTGGCGGCGTAGGCGGCGTTGGCGTTGGCGTCGGCGGCGGCGGCGCGGGCGGCGGCCAGATCTTCGGTGTTGGCTTGGCCAATCGCATATTTGCGGGCGACTTCAACTGCTGTCCACGAACGCGGGTCTGGTTCGCGTCCGGCGTCACGCTCGTTGGTCAAGACCCGTTTCGCACAGGCGCACGCGAAGAGGCGAAGCGTCTTATCCGGCAGCACGCCAGCGTGCAGCACGGTCCAGAGGCGGTCCTTTGCGGGAACATCTGCCCACGGCCCATCGGTCCTGGTGAGGACTTCGAGCGGTGTGTGGGGCCTGTCGTAGAGGGCCGCAAGCCGATCGGCTGAATAGCAGGCACGTCGATCGTCACGGACGTATTTGAGGGTGATGAGCTTCACGGCTTCTCCTTGTTCTTCGCGGCCTCGGCGGCTTCTCGGGTGGAGAACCAATGCGATGCGCCTGGCGACAGTTCGTCGTTTTCGATCACATCCCATTCCTTACTCTCATCGTTAGGGTTGGCAACGCACCGGCAGCACAGTGTCACCCGATATGGAGTTGCTACATCTCCGGGTCCGTTGAAGAACAGCATCGCTCCATGGTCTGGCACATCTCCGACCACCCGGATCATTCCGACGATACCATCCGCGATTTCCTGTGGCGTCTTCATTCCGCGACCTCCCACTTGAACTCTGACGCGGGCACCTGAACGCCAGACGACTCGCACTCGTTCTCCCAGTTCCAGTCCGCGATGGCACGCTTCGCCATCTCGATGAACATGCGGGCACCGGAAGCCGTCTCGAACTGGTGCGCCACAATGTCGCCGTCGCATTCCGCGTGATCCCCGCGCAGGCACAACTCGTTCGGCGTGATCTGAGGGCTGTCGATCGAATGCACCTCGAACTCGCCCGCCTTGAACACAAACCCCGCGCCCCTGATTTCCTCCGGCATGGACACCACCCGGGCTACCACCACCTCGCCGACCTGCATGAACAGGACCGTTATCGACTTCACTCCACACCTCCTAGTGATTCACGCCCTTGAACCACGTTCGCATTTCTCGCCGCAACTCGCGGTAAAAGCCCTCGTCGGTCATCTTCGCGGCACCGTCAACCGTGAACGGGGCTAGGTCGATTCGCCCAACTCCAGTCACCATCACAAGACGAACAAGGATCATGTCGGCCTCGGTGTTGTCGTCCACGTAGCACTCGACCACCGGCACTCGCCCAAGCCGCTCGCGGCAGACGGTGCGGAACACTTCGGCTATCGGGTGGTCATCCTCGCGGGTCATCCGTGCCCTCCACCGTGATCTCCACTCTCGGGTCTTTCGCGTCCTTTGCGAACACAATCATGTCATGGGCCAGCCCGTTGTCGTCGTCGATCAGCCCGGCGTCCCTGAACCCGTCGAACGCGGCTTTGAGGCTCGCCAGTGCGTTGTCGGGGTCGGGGTGCCGCGCCGTCTTTGTGAACCACCGAATGCTGGTCTTCGCAGACTTCCACCTCGGCTCGCGGCACAGCATGGCGGCACGGGCGCCGAGCATCGCGCGTGTCCGGTAGAGTTTCTTCGCCTTCGCCAACGCCCGCCAGTGTGCGCGTGAGTTGGGCGACAGCGCCGTTGGCGGTATCGGGATGGTGATGGTGTAGGTGGTTTGCATCGTTACGCGCCGGTATTCTGGAACAGCATGGACTCTCCGCCAACATCCCTGAGTCTCAACGCGCGGTCGAGATTCTTCATCGCCGCAGCGTGATACTCCGCCTTCAACTCACACCCGTAGAACCTGCGGCCATGCTTCACGGATATGAACCCCTCGCTGCCAATCCCGGCAAACGGTGAAAACACCAACTCGCCAGGATTCGAGTAGAGCCTCACGAGCCGATCAATGACACCGAGTTGCAGCGGGCAGATGTGCTTGGTGTCTTCTTCGCCACGCCCCTCTGACACGTTTAGCGTGTCGGTCTCGCGTATGTTCGTCCACGCGGACTCAGCCCACGCGATCCAGTCATTACGACTCACCTGCCCATCAGAGTCGATGGCTGTCTCATTCTCGCCGGGGGCTCTGAACTTGATGATGTAGTCGGCGATGCTCCCGCGGCTCTTCGCCCTGTCGGTTTCAATGCCGACGAACTGCAACTCTCTCGACTTCGTTCTGATCGCCTGCGCCTGCGGGTTCTTGGTGATGAGCCAGTCGTACTCGTACACAAGCCCGCTACGTTCCCCAAGCCGAATGTTGAGCCCGCGGAAGTCGAACATGCCAACACCACCAGACCGCTTCATCCGTGGAATCTGGCAGACATGTACCGCAACCACGCGGCCCGGCTTCACGATCCGCGCAAGTTGCGAGTAGAAAAACCCGAGGTGAATCTTGGCTTCGCCCCTCAAGTCCTCACTGTTGCCGATGTCAGACGCGGACGACGTGTATGCGTACAGGCTCGGGAACGGTGGGGAGAACACCGCCATGTCCACGCTTGCCGCTGGCATTGTCGCCATGTGGGCGATGCAGTCGCCGAAGTGAATGTCGTACACCGTGTCTGCGCTAATCATGCCTTTACCCTCATTTCCTTGAACAGCCGCTCCTGCTCCCGCGTGTCCTGCTCAACCATCTTGGCCTTTCGAAGCACCGTCTCCACCATCGGGGCCTCGATCTCAGTGATTGGGATGTGAACGTCCAAAGGCTTCGTAGAACCAACGCGGTTCGACCGCTTGACAGCCTGGTAGTACGACTCGTATGAATCCTGCAAGCCAGAGAATACCTGGCGGGTTGCGATTTGCAGGTTGAGTCCGAAACCGAGAACCTTCGGCTTGCTGATCAGAATCTTCCTCTCCCCAGCCTTGAACGCACGGACGGCATCGTGCCGAGCGTCGTCGTCGGTTTCTCCGCGAACGCTCGCGCCGTCTGGGAAGCACTCCTCCATCGAGTCCTGTTCGCGGTTGTAGATGCACCAAACGATGGTGCTTTCGTCAGGCCATGAAGAGACCAGCCGCTTGATGTAGTCTGGCTTGTTCGAGTCGATACGCTCGCCGTCGTGGTCGCCCTTGGCTAGACGACCAAGCCTCGCCCGTTGCCCAATGCCGCCGATCTGATCGACGAACATTGTCCCCTGAATCTCGCCCACCGCCTCACGCTGCGCCAACGTCATTGGTATCTCGTGAATGTGTGTTCTGATCGGTGGTATGCCTACGCAGTTGTCTTTCCACCCATACACGCCCGGGTTCGATACGAAGATGCACCAGTGCGACAGGGCCGTATAGAACGGGCGTAGGGCGTGCGGCTTCAACTCCCATCGGTTGTCCGTCTGCCCGCGGTTCACGAAGAATCGCGCCAGAAACGAGTTTACAGTCGGGAAGTGGTCCAGAAACACGGCATGGTTCGCATATTCGATTCGATCGTTCGGAGCCGGCGTCCCGGTCAGGCACAACTTCCAATCAAGGCCACGCCCAATCCGTATGCAGTGCTGACCCCATGCCCCATAGTGAGACTTGAGCATCGAGGACTCATCGAGAATCAACGCGCCGACATTGCCCGTCTCGACGGTATCCGTAAGTGCCTCGTAGTTGGTGATTCCGATTTCGCCCTTCGATCCGGCACACCACCCAGCGAGATTTGCAGCGGTCACGCGGCGAATGCTCCCGCAGTCGCCGTAGAACTTCACATGCTCGTCAATGGTCTGCTGAATGACCATGAGCGGGGACACAATGAGAACGCTCTTTCTCTTGCCAATCACGCCGAGGACGTGCCTGGCGTACTCAAGCATGATGAGTGTCTTTCCAAGCCCACAGTCTGCGAACACCGCGTACTTCTGCTTCCGTATCGCTTCCGCTGTGATGTCTCGCTGGTAGTCGAACAGACCACTTCCACCCGCGTACTTGGTGGTTGCCTTAGTCATGGCGGGCTTCCCAACAACCATCGCGGCGTATTCGTCCGGGAACTCTGCGAACTCGCCAGCGATACGGTACTTCGGCATCGACTTCACGGCGAGAAACTTTTTGTAGTCGGCGATAGAACTCATGTCGAGCGGGATCTTCATGGCTGTATCTCCACCATCACTCCGACCAGAACGGGACCGCGAACGCCATCGACGGATTAGACGCCTTCTCCAAGCACAGCACCGCAGCGCCAAGCGGAGTCGTGCCGATCGCCTCTGTTCGCTCGTCGCCGCCGTACACCGCGACGTAGTACGTCTGCGCTGGGTATAGGCTCTCCGGCGCTTCCGCCCTCACTCGCTTCCCGTTCCTCACCTTTTCGCCAGCGTCGAAAGGACGCTCTTCGATCGTCAGCACGTCGGACCTCCGTACACCTTGCTCTTCCACACCTGCCTCGGGTTCGCGTGGCATTGCGGCTGAGTGGACGGCCTGTAGTCGCCAGTCGCCTCGATCAGCCCGTTCCGCCTCGCCCACACCATCGCGGCGCCCATTGCACGGCCCTCACGCGGGGGCGGGTGCCCGGCCATCCGCGATTGCACGTCGTCCACCGTGAACTCGTGCATCGACGCCGCGCACGCCCTGATAGCCTCCTGGGCCTTGGCGAGCCACGTCACTTCGGCAGAATCCTGCACGCGGCGGATCGCCTCGTCACGCTCCGCCTTCGCCTTTGCCGCGTTCGTCGGAAACTGCTCGGCCACCTTCGCGTTCACGGTCGCGGCCATCTCGCGGAAGTTGAAGCCCTTGCCCGGCTTGGGCTGCTGGAACAGCGGGGCGTCGTCGTGTCTGTGCTTCATGGACTACCTCCACGCCCTTTCGATGCACTTATCGCGTACCAGGAATCCCATGCGGAGCGGATCGACCCCAAGCGTTTTCAGTTCGGCCGCCGCGCATGTACCGCAACGGCCCACGCGCTTTCGCATCGGACGCGAGCACTCGCACACGCCGTCAAACTTGGCTCGCGGCGCCGTCGCCTCGTACAAGTCGCCCATAGCCACGCGACGTTTGAAGGCGTCCACGGCGCTCTTGCTGATTCGCTTCGTACACCGGCTCATTCCTGCTCCTTGTGCCTCACCCAAATGCCTCCGCAGTCTGCCTCGTACACCTCGATTGCTTCGTCGTACTCGTTTACGCGGAGCCAGTTCCGAACCGTCTGGCGGTACTGGTCCGACTGCTTCGGCGTGAGCTTCCGCGTGTTGGGGCACTCGAAGTAATCACCCGGCTTCATGGCGTGGATCGCCGCGTAGACTGGTGACTTTTCCGTGACGCGACCGCGCGGCGGCCTCTTGGCCGGCGCAGGGCCGCTCTTCACGACGATGGGGCCGATGACGGTCATCGCCGCACCACCTTCAACGCTGGCTCCAGCTCGTTCACCCTCACGTCGAATCTCTCGTACGGGCGCAGCAGCCCCGCGTCCTTCGGCGCCTCCGGAAGATGTGTTGCGGCCTTCGACACGATCCAGTCCGCGAGCATGCGCAGACGATCGGACGCGCTTTGCCGACCGTGGCCCAGCGGCAGCGCCCAGCGGTTGCACCCGATCATCCGCTCGGTCTCCCAGTGCATCGGCTCCATGTGCCTGCGGCACTCCATCCACGAGTCCGACAGATCGACGTGCAGGCAGTACGAGCCTGGCCACGCCCTCGACCACGCCGAACCGCCGTAGCCGACCTTGTTTCCGGTGGAGTACGAGCCTTTGATCGACTCGCCACGCGACACCTCGATGAAGTTGTACCCGCGTGCGCCGACCACGATGTGCGCCCACGGCAGTTGCTCCCTGATCGCGTGTGCGAGCTGGAGCCGTTGTGTTCGGTTCGTCTTCACTGCGATTCTCCTGACCACGCCCACCACGCCACGATTCACATCACGTTCGCCGTCGTCTCGACCAACTTGCCGCCATCGGCGCGGTACCAGGTGTCGGCCTTGATGCCGTCCTCGCCGACGTACCCGACCACGACGCGCGGGCGGTTCGCCGCGTGGTCCCACCAGGTGCATATCAGGCACGCGCCGTCCTTGCCGGACACGACCGCGTCGGCGCCCAGCCCCATCGCCACGCCCTTGCCGGTGTGTGTCGCCTGCCCGCGGTCCCCGCTCGCCGTCGCCTGCCCGAGGTCCCCGCTCGCCGTCGCCTGCCCGCGGAACCCGCTCGCCGTCGCCTGCCCGCGGTCCCCGCTCGCCGTCGCCTGCCCGAGGTCC
>ERZ761590.51-NODE-51-length-29438-cov-4.644386_pt1 | contig 29438 bp, 17 predicted proteins | sample MGYA00511880_ERZ761590 | MGnify/ENA primary metagenome ERZ761590 (study PRJEB28899, sample SAMN03785555) | bioreactor sludge metagenome | biome: EBPR Sludge; feature: EBPR Bioreactor; material: 0.22µm filtered reactor supernatant | place: Saint Lucia: Queensland... | reverse complement strand
TGTCCCACTTTGCTTCCGAACACGAACAAATCATCAGCGCTGGAAGGCGTCCCTATTTCTGGAAACATGTTGTGTTTGGAAAAGATGGGATGAATAGAGGGCAGGCCCTTAAGGAGTATCTCAGCTTCAGGTCAAGCAGTGCTCCTGCTCGCGGACTGCAGGCTTTCGATGATCTTCCAATGCACACGGATCCAAAACTGGATCAGGTGAATAAATCATCTCTCGCGTCTGCGAGAGCAAATCTGGTAGGGGCCAACCTACAGCTTCAGCAGGCGACTGAGCAGACAAGAGCCTCAATAGCTTCATTGGTCACTTCGCTTGGACTCCTTGCCGGGGCTATGTCGGTGCTTGAGCACTCGTCAGATATGGCTTATTCAGAAATGGTGGCCAGACAGTTTGCCGACGAAGGAGAGTTTGAAGGCACGAAAATGTCAAGCAGAACATCCAAAGGGGCGGCGAAGCGAAGAGCATTTGCAGACTATCTAAGGGCTATGGGGGAGGACCCGGAACTGTCCTCTAAGGCGCTTCAGCAGGCGGTGGATACGGCCAGAAAGGGAGAGCTGTACACAGTTCTCCTGAATCTACAGGGCAATAACATGAATCTGGGAAGGACTTTGGCGCAGGCTCCTACCGATGCTGAGATGCGGAAGATTGCCGGTGGAGAATATGAGGATATTTTGGACAAAATGACTCCAGATGAGCTGGAAAGGCTGCGCGCAGCCATGCAGTTCAAAGGGGCTAACCCCCTCCTGCGCTGGTCAGAAAGGCTATACGGGGTTTTCGGGATGAGACACCGTGGGGACACTTACGATGCTCTTGAAAGAGAGAGGCTGAAGCTCTTGCAGGATATGGAAGATATGGGGCTCGGTCTCGGAGATTCAGCGGGATTCCAGAACTACATTTCAAACTTGGATAGAAACTCCGTGCGCGTCAAGGAGGTCTTTAACAAGTACAAAAAGGCTGCAGGGTTTGGGGAAAGAGACAGCCTCACCAGCATCAGCGACCCAGCCTTCATTAAGAGCAGGACTGCAGAGCAGGGCAGCGCACTAAGGGCTCTGGTGCAGGAGCTTTTAGATCTCGAAAGACCTGACATGCGGCAGATGGCAGAGGAAAAAGAGATCACGACTGGCATGATGGGCTTTGGCCTCGCAAAAATGAAGCTCTCCAGGCTCACCACCGGAGCTGAAGGCATTATGGGGATTCTTCAGAAGAACTCCCCAATGGCCGCCATGTCCTACATCCCAACACTGAGGAGCCTCCAACAGCAGAGCGCTGAGATTGCCTACCAGGAAGACCTGCTCAACGCTTCCAAGCTGGAAGACGATTCTCAAAAAGCTTTGGCTACTGCGACAGCTTTTGAGAAGTTCCAGCTTGCCATTCAGCAGTCAACGATTGCCCTGGCAGAGATGACAAAGAATTTGATGCAGGCAAACTTCCAGCTCAAGCAGGAGATCCAGGCCGCAAAAGACAAAATGGCTCTTGATGCGCTGACGGCTGCCCAGTCGGGAATCCAGGCAGACATTGACCTAGCCAGACTTACCGGATCTAAAACCGAGGCACAGCTTTTTGGTTCATCAGCCGCTGCGGCATCAATCGGGTCTTACATATCTCAAGTGAGAGGAAGGCAGGCTCTTGTGTCGGAAATGTCAGTCAGAGGCTTTACAGCTTCAATGCTGAGTCAGGACATCAAGGACTCATCAGCCTACGCTGCCGGTTCCATAGGAGCACAGCAGACAGGCGCCCTTTCAACGTACGTCAATCTCCCTGTGGGAGTGTCGGATGGCAGTTATGTTGGAGTTCCTGGCGGCGGATCAATTCCGATGTATGTGTCTCCAGAAAACCCTCTTCCAGGCTCGATGAACGGCGCCACTGGAGGCGGGGGTGGAGGAAGCCTTGGCGCTGCCACGTCAGGGGGGAGGAAGCCGTTTGACCCCAAGTCTCCGTATGTGCCTATGGCTATTGCGGCAGCTAAGAGGTACGGAGTTCCAGTCAATGTGTTCCTTGCCTTGATCGACACTGAGTCAAGCTGGAATACAGAAGCTGTAAGTCGAACCGGGGCAAAAGGTCTCGGGCAGTTCATGCCTAAAACTTGGGAGCAGTGGGGCAGGGGAGGAAGCATCACAGACCCTGGAGCCAACCTCGATGCTTCAGCCAGGTACTTGAAGCACCTGCATGACACTTCTGGAAGCTGGGAGAGTGCTCTCAAGCTCTATCATTCTGGGAGAACCACAAATCTTGGCCCAGAGGGAAGAAAGCATTCTGAGAGAATTTGGGATCGAGCATCACGGTTTGTAGGAGGCAATGGGGGCCTCGAAGAGGTCACTAAGATTGATAGGAATATGAAATCCCTCAATGAGAGGATTTCTGTCAGATCAAGAAGAATCAAAGCTCTTGAAAAACAGCGGGACATTCTTCGAGCACAGAGCGCTGCGTGGGAAGCTAAGAAGCCCAGCAGTGGAGTAACTGCCGCCGCCCTTAAAGCTGGACAGCGCGTGTTCAACTCTCCTTCTCGTGGACCAAACCCATACCTCGATGCGCTTAAGGCAGTCGAAGGGAATCTCGCGGCCCAGCATGAAGGAAGAAAAGCAGACATGGCAAAGCTTTTCGACTACGAGACAAAGAAGGACTCGCTTACTGCTATCTACTCAGCGCAGGACGGATCCATTCCGACAGGCGTCACTGGAAGCATTGCCGGTCCTGGATACACGTCAGACAACGCGGATGCTCAAAATCTTGCGGCTATGGCGCAGACCTTGGTGGCTTCCTACGAAATGACCAACGCTTCCAAGAGCGCGAGAAGCGCCATGGCAGCCCAGGCTGTTTCAACACTGTCTGGAATGTTTCTTGAGAGAAGAGGAACAGACCCGCAGGAGTATTTCGGGGCGCTTGCTTCAGCCGCAGGCATGGGAGCTGGTGAGGGAGCGATGTCGTTCCAAGCGTTCCAAAGGCAGGCAGCATACTCTTCCGGCCTCAAATCGCTGGAGCAGGCAGCCGCTCGTGATGCAGTTGCCTATTACGACAGGCATGGCAAAAACTACCATCTTGTGTCCAAAAACTTTCTCGCTGACATGACCTCTCTGCAGGCTCAGATGGATCAAGCAAAGAAGGCCGGAGACGCAGGAAAGGCCACACAACTGGCGGCTCAGATCGAGAAGAGAATGGCTCTGTTTGTTCAGGACATGCAGGGGATCAACGATCAGAATGCCGCAGACATCGAGTCCATGTACGGCAGGTATGAAAGGGGGCTTGCGGCAGTCAATGCTCCTGTCATTCGTGCGGCAAGAGAAGACTTTCAGTTCCAGAAGAGGATGGAAACCCTGAACTATGAGACAGGCCTTGCAGGCCTGCGTCCTGGATATTTCGGGTCAGCCGTCGCCGCTGCCAATGGGGCGAGAAGCCTGGCAGAGCTGCAGGAAAGAAACAGGGTAGGAAACGAAGATCTGCGGCAGGTCATGCTCTCTAAAAGGGCCGAGTACGAAAAAGCTCGCGCTGCTTTCGAGAGTGCTCCAGAAAGCGAAAGAGCACGGGCCGCTAGAGGAGGCTACGCGATGGAGTCCGAAAAGAGGATGCTGTCTGCAGAAGCGGAAATGACGGCCGCAGAGTCTGCGTACAGAAGCGGAGTCACAGGAGCGGCCTTCAAGGAAGCAGAGTTCAGGGAAGCCCTCGATGGCATGGTCAAAGCCCTGGAGGAAGCTGATGGACGGATTATTGCCGCTGCCGACAGACTGGCCGAAAGGTTGAAGACTCTGGCTGACAGAGATGTCGAGAGGTCAATGACTGGAATGCTCAACCTTTCTGGAATTCCAATGGGGAGAGAGGAGCTGGCCAGGCGAGACTTGTCAGACAAAATCCAGATGCTTCAGATGGATTCTGACAGTTTGACTCAGGAGAAGATCGACGCCTACGATCAGATGCTTCTCAGGTCGTTCAGAATTTCCACCAGAGGAGATCTTGGCCAGGCGCAGGTGATGCTTGACCAGTACCGAACTACTCCAGAGTATGCTGCAGGTGTAAGAAGCATCAGAGCGCAGCAGGAGTCAGCCCTTCGAGGATCCATGCTCTCGGCCACTGCGGCCGGAGCCCCTGGAATCGCCAGAGGACGGAGGCAGGATCTTGACATTGAAGCTCTCAAAGCGGCCTTGACAGGGTTTGCAGGAGCTGCCGGCACAGGAGGAGAACCCATGCTGGCTCTCATGCAGGGGGCGGCCGGAATTTATGCTCCCGCTTTCGGTGAGAAAATGAATGCTTCCCTCACAACAGGCCTCTCAAGCCTGTTCGGAGGAGGGATGTCAGACGCTCAGCTTTCAAGCGCGGGGTGGCAGCATGTGATGGGGACTGGATCAGGCAAGCTGTTCTACAATGCCTCCACAGGCAAGTACGCGACAAAGAGCCAGATCCGCTCAGAGAATCTCAGAAGCGCCGGCTACAACCTTGCAGCTCAGTATGGAGGGGCCTGGCTTGGAAAGCAGATCGGAGGCTCCGGTTCTGGAGAGTACGTGCAGGCTGGAATGGCTATTGGCTCCATGTTCGGAAGCTCTGTATTTTCAAGTCTTGGAGCTGCGGCCGGACCTGCAGGAATTGTGGCCGGAGCCGTGCTCGGAGGAATCGTTGGCTCCATCTTCGGCAAAAAGAAGAAGAACGAAGAAGACCCGGCAATCGAGCAGCATAGGAGAAATGTGGAGTCGCTTCTGGCGCAGATCGAGAACAATACCAACCCCAGAAACGACCTGTTTGCCCAGGTTGAGAGGAGTGTTCTTTTCGGCCCAGCGAGCTTCTATCTGTCAGGGAGATCTGGCAGCCTTGGACGCGCTTTTGCCGCAGGGTATCGTGGTGTCTAATGATCCCAGGAAAGCTGATTGTTGACGGGGTGCTCCATAAATGGCTTCCTTCTGCCATTGAGAGGCAGGGGGCCAATATGCGGTCATCGGAAGCAACAGTCAGCTTGAAGGGTGTTCAGCATGCCGTGCTGGAAAGGGCTGGAGGCAGGAGGTCCGCAGGAGCGACGTACCTGCTTAAATGGTCTGCAAAGACCTACATGTCTCAGACACAGCACGACGCCTTCCTCTCGCTTTTCTCCCTTGGCCGTCCTTTCTGGTTCCGGCAGGATGACGCCTTCGGGTCGGAAGGAGAAACACTGACTGCGGTTGACACCGACACGTTCCAGTTCTCAATCAGAAGAGTGAAGCCCTACGCCTGGAGTCCTTTGGACAAGCGTGATTGGACTGGCTGCATATTCGTGGATGGTGTCGCTTCTTCTGTTTCTGCTTTCGAGGTGGATGAAGAAGAGGGCGTGGTGGTCTTCGATTCTCCTCCCGCCGGAACGGTGTCTGCCAAGTATTCTCTTTGGGCTCCAGTCGTGATTCCATCAGACGGCTTCCAGCTATCAGCAGTTCCAAACATCATGGTCTCAGAGTGCGACATGATGCCAGCCTATCAGGGGCTCATAAAGTTGGTGGAAGTGGAGGATGCCCTAGAAAGGTGGCCGATAAGAACAGGATGTCTGTCTGGGTACAGCATTGACGTTGGCCGGGGAGGAGGCGATGACGACGACCTTTGGGAAGAAATCATTCCTCCTCCTCTCCCGACTGTGAAGCGAAGAAAGAAAACCATCCTCCCCACAGACACGGCAAAGGTGCAGGCGGCGTGCGGCAATGTAGATTCCCGCTTCCCCTTCGAGTGGCCGGCTCTGGATCTTCCGTATGACGGCCACCTGCTGAAGGCGACATTCTCTGCAAAAATCGCTGAAGACACCGGGCAGGATTTCTGGATTCTTCCTGTTTCTCAGGACTTTGAAGGCCTCATCATGGCCCCAAACAACTCAGAAGAGACATTCTCTTCCAAGATGATCGGAAGCCAGATTTCCTCATTCTTCACGACAGGGAGGAGAGTCTCTTATTCTTCTCCTTACTTTGGAAGCGGCGTTCTTGACTGGAGATGGCTGGCAGGCAGGCTGAATTCGGATGAGACGTTCGACACCATAAATCCGGCGGTCCCTCTTCCGCCTGTTTCCGATGGATTCCTAAATTACGCTGAGGTCAATGGGGCTGCGGACATGAAGACCCTGATGACTGCGGCGGTGAACACAGCAAACCACTCGTTCTCTGCCTACGGGATTACCGGAAATGGAAGGGTGGTTTGGGATGGTGGACAGGAGGACGCCAAGCTTGAGGTCGTTCAGACTTCTTCTCCTTTTGCCATTGAGTACAAGATTGACCCAGTCAAAATCTTCTCCCCTCCACCTCCAAGCCCTGTGGCATTCATCAATGAATTTGCTAAAGTGTCAGGATCTCTCAAGCTGAAAATCAAGTGGAACAAAGTTTCGCTTGGACGCCTCAACAAGCTCACCATCAATTTTGATGTCAGAGTCATGGCCACGGCAAGCTCCTGGCCTTCCTGGTACGACTCAAACATCATCGGATCCTCTCGCAGGACAAAAGCAGTCCTCGGAAGAAACTCGAAGACGCTGAAGGAAGGAACAAACCTGGCCAATGGCCAGTTTGAAGGGGCGTCAGTCACAGACACGATCATCCTGACCGAGACCATCGAGCAGGACATTTTCTTTGACGAAGAGACACAGATTGCGCAGACAAGAGACATCGGAGTATTGGCAGATGCGCAGAGCCTTTCTGGAACAAGCCAGATCGACTCATCAGCCGGAACCTCCAATGCAGCGGCTTCCGTGAAAGTGCAGGTCAACTCGCTTTCCTGTGGCGGGCAGAAGATTGATCTCGACGACGTTCAGATAGAGGCTGAATGGCTGCCCCTCTCCTGCTGGGCTCTTGTTCCAGATGCCGACGGGGAGACGGGGGGTCTCGATGCTGGGGTGTGGACTCAAAGCGGAGTGATAGAGCTTGGAGACCATGAAAGTCCAGCCGTTAATTCCGTTGCAGGCGATGGATTCAACGGAGGCTTTATTCATGTGCCTGCCGCTTCTGGAAGACCCGGAGCCTTGTTCCGCAGCCTTGAGAACGCTCTTCGTGAATATGCCCCCACAACCCATGGCAGTGATGAAGTGACGGGAGTGAGAATTCGTCTCCAAGCAAAAGGGGTATCGGGCGGCTCAGACCTGTCAGCCTGTGTTCTCAGGGAAAACGACTTTTCTGAAGAAGGAGCTTGGAACACTGCTCAGGCTTTTGTTCTGACAGATGCGTGGCAGACATTCACTTTCGACCTGCCTTACTCTTCCCTGATTCATGGAGAGTTCACAACGATAAGCGACCTGGCATCCTGCATGTTTGGCATCTTTGCCGGTGAGGAGTTCTACATTAGAAACATCCTCGCAGGCGTCTACTACATTCACGAGGACCTTTAATGCCAAGAGAGCTGAGCCCTTATTTCATGGTTGACGGGAAAAACTATTTTTGCCCGAGTTCCGTTACTCAGGTGTTTCAGGAATCAAAGGCTTCGGCTGTGGCCTCTGAAGTCATGGACATGCTGTCAGGATCACAGCACTTTGTTGTTGTGGGTCCGAAGATGTTTCAATGTCGGAACACCGGCAGGGTTGCCGTTCGTGCTGACTTCGGGGATTCAAGCGCAATGACCGGCGTCTTTGCCAGGAAAATCCGATCTCTTTACGATTCTCAAACTCCCTTCTGGATGGAATATGACAGCCTCATGTCCAGGGATTTTGCAGTCCTCTATCCTGCAGATGACAGCGGCCTGCGGTGGGTCACCCCGACATATCCCGTCTACCCAGTGGCTTCGGATCCTGGGGATGCCATTGATTGGACAGGGTGCCTGTATGTGAATGGAGTGGAAAAGGCTTCAGGATGGGATGTTGACGAGAGCGAAGGGCTGGTCACCTTCTCAGATGACAGTGTTGGACTAAACTCCATTGTCTGTCTGTCCTACAGATGGAGAATGCCTGCAATCGTGGCTGCAGCCACCTTCACAGACATGAATGTGGGAGGCGAAGCTGAACTTACTCCTCCGAGGCTGCTTTACACTGGGTCGGTGCTTTTCGAGCAGTATTTTGGAACAGCTCCCACTTGGACAGTTCCTGCAGAAGCAGACGAGTTTGACCTGGAGGATTCTGAATGAGTGGAGTCACCCATAGAAGGCTGAGAGTAATAAAGAAGACAGTGGACTTCGGAAAGCCGAGGGGGGCATGTGATATTGATGATTGGATCCTGGCCCAGAACCCTCACGTTTTTTCCAGGATGGTTTCCGGGGCCTCGACCTTCGCAAATTCAGGGCTGACTGTCGGATACGATGACGGTCCTGCTGGGCTTGAGAAAGAAGGGACATTCACCTATGACGAGTCCATCTGTGGGTTTACGTGGCAGGACACTCCCATCTTTTCAGGCACAGAAGCCGCCTGGTGTGAAGTTCCACACCCAGAGTTCTACAACAGGCAGATAAGCCACACAGTAGGGGCGGTCATCTCCTATAGTTCAACGTCACTCACCATAGGCCAGGGAGCGCTCATCACGGGGATCAAAGACGGAGATGCAGAAGATTTCAAGCTTGCTCTTGTCCTGATGTCAGACGGAAGTGTTGGAGTTGTGCAGGATGGAGAATTTGTCTTCTCTGGACTGTCAGTGCCGCCGGATACGGCATCGTTCGTGGCCGTGGCCGCAGATAAAAGCGGAGCGATGCTGCTTCTTGCATCAGGATCTTCTCTCGCCTACACAGCTTCTGCTGTTTCTGCCATGCCTGCCTCCACCTTTTTCAACGTGGGGGCCTGCGTTGAGGCAGGCGCTGTTGAGCCCATCAAGGTTCAAACTGGAATTTCAGTTGTTCCTTTTGAGGGAAGAATAGAGAGGGCTTTCTTCACAAAATCGAGGCTGTCAGACAGGGCCGCAGGAATAGCCAACAGCCTGGTTGTGCTGAAGACTTATTACGACCCGCAGGCAGACTACGAGAGTTCTCCTTCCGCTTAATTTTCAGAGTATCCTGGCTTCAAACAGCCATGATGGGGAATTTTCTCAGAGCGCTTCTCTATACGCCGGCAGAGATCTCAACGCAGAGCGGAGTGGTGAACACTGTGCCATCTCTCTACAGTGGGACGATGCCTGATGAAGCAGTCTTGTGGGTTTCCAATCTTCCGAGCAGCGCCGCCCCGTTGTATCTGTTTGGAGGAACGAGCCCGAACAGCTATCTGATGCAGCTTGCTCCAGGAGATGCTTTCATGGTTCCCCTCGGCCCCACCGTTCCGTTCTACTACGCTTCTGCTGACGGAACCACTGTCAACTTCAATGTGGTGCCAATGAGATGAGTCTTCCAGCTTCTCCAGCCCCGTCTGGTGTTCGACTTAGCGGCGTCCAGACGATCAAAGGCACTAAGACTTTTCAAAGCTCGGCAGACAGCGTCACAAATCTGCTGAACAAGGGCAGGGTTGATGTCCAAAATCTGACAAGCGATCTTCCCACCTACGGGTCGGAGATCATGGACAGCTCAGGCTGGACATCCACCAACTGGACTGGCAGTTTCGGAGGAGGATACACCCACACGGTTGGAAACACCTCGGCGCTCAGCAGGGCGGTTACAGGCTCTTCCAGCGGCAAGGTCTACAAAGTAAGCTGGACCTGTTCAGGAAGAACCGCAGGAACTTATACTGTTAGTGTTTCCAACATCACTCTTGGAGGAAGCTCGCTCAGCACAAACACCACAGTCACTCATGGAGTGGTGTGCAATGCTTCGGCCAACATTGTCTTCACCCCTTCCAGCGACTTTGACGGCACCATCAGCAATATCAGTGTGCAGGAGATCACGGCCGGAGTGGCTGCTCCTCAACGATTTCTGGCGCAGGATGGAACATCGAGAGTGGAAGTCAGGCCAGCGGCCACTGCTTCCAATGTGTTCATTGGCTTGACCACAGGACGGTATTCCTTCACCGGAGCCAGCAATGTTGGACTTGGCGTCACAGCCTTGCAGAACCTGCTGTCTGGGGCGTCCAATACGGCCATAGGCGCCGCAGCATTGGCGGCGCTTCAGTCTGGCAGCAACAATACAGGAATAGGGGCAGCTGCGCTGCAGGCGGTCACAAATGGGGCTGGAAACACTGCGCTAGGCGCTTCATGCCTGGGGGCGATAACAACAGGAAACTCAAACACGGCCATTGGAACACTGTGCCTTAACTCCAACACCACAGGTTCAAACAATGTGGGCATTGGCGTAAGCACCCTTGCTGCCGCAGGAACATACAGTTCATGCACTGCTGTTGGGGCGGTGGCCTTGTCGAGCTGCACTGGATCGTCAAACACAGGCGTCGGCCTTCGGGCTGGAACAGGAATCTCAGGATCCACCACTGCCTGCACTTCAGGAACGTTCAACACGTTCCTCGGACAGGAGACAGGGTTCCAGACTTCAACCCAGAGAAACTATGCCATCTGCATCGGCTACAGGGCGCAGGCTGATGCCGACAATGCCTGCATTATTGGCGGAACTTCCACTCTGGCAGTCAATGTCGGCATTGGAGGAGTGCAGGCTCCTGGAGCAAGACTCGATGTCCTCGGCCAGGGCACTACTACCGGTCTTGGGCTTCGCATTATGAATTCTTCGTCAACTCCAAACTTCACTGTGAGAGATGACGGTGGGTTCGCCTTCAGAGGAGGCACGGTGGGAGTGGCGCAGACAGGCTATGCCGTGACCAATCCTGTGACGAGAAGATCGTTTGACACCACAACAATCACGCTTCCACAGCTTGCTGAAGTGGTCGGAACAATGATCGCTGACGATATTACAAAAGGACTGAGAGCTGCCTGACAGGCGAAGGAGTAAAATTCAGAAATGGCGCTGACGACTATTGGGGCAACCCACAATGCTTCTGGCAGACCGGTAACGTTTGACCAGATTTCATCGGCCTACACGCAGGTCGTCAAAGCTGCTTTCGGAGAAGAAGGCAACCAGACCCTTGTCAGTGCCACTGATCCACTTCCTGTAACCCCAGGAGCAAAAATGTCTGACTCCGTCCCAGCGCTTGGGGTGGACGGGGAGTCAACAGATCAGCTCTTTGACAGGGCAGGAAGAGCCATCACCGTAGAAGATGCTCCAGACGAGGAGAAAGGGGCTGTCAACTTCTTTTCTGCGGCTTCTTCCTACACGATCCTAGGAGCCACTGCGGATTACACAGCTAAAATCAAAGCCCTCACAATCCGAAACTGGAACACCAGAAAAAGCGTGGTCATCACTGTCCTGGGAGGCGCGGCGACGTTAATGACCATCCCCTTGGCTCCAGGAGATGTGTTCTGCCTGCCGGAAGGAATCCACCTGCAGCATTCGGTAGTCAATGAAGCAGTGACGCTTTCTTCATCGGACGCGACGGTCAAGCTTTCCATCGTTGGAAGCTACGTGAAGGCGAGGGTGTAGCATGGCCTCTGGAGGCCCCGGTCTTTTTCTACTGCTGACAGAAGCAGCCACTGCTTCTCCACCTGCTCCCGTAAAGCAGCAGTGGTTTGAAGACTATGTGGCAAGCCTCAACCCTCTTCATTGGTATCGGCTGAATGAGGCCCCTGGCATCACCAAGGCTGTCGATCACGGCTCTTTAGGGTGGCTTGGCACGTACAGGGGGACCATGTCCACAGACGTTCTGGAAGGGGCAGTGCTCGGCCCCGGCACAGAAAGATCCAGATGGTTCAATAATCGAAGCGGAGACATGGCGGCGCCTGGAAGATGGCCCGCAAGGTCTCAGGCAGGATTCAGCGTTTCGTTCTGGATTCTGCAGGGAGATGACTACAATGCCGCCAGCGCAGAGCTGATGGGATACATGGCCGCAGAGATGCACGGAATCGGGTTTACGGTTCGCGTGCTGAACAACGAGATCACGTTCAGGCGGCATGTGAACGGAATGACAGGATCACCCACTGTCTACTCCATCACGGTGGAGTCCAAGCACCTTCCCAACTTTTCAAACTTCTCATCAATTTCTGCAGGAGACTTCGCCCTCTACACTTTCACGGTTGATGAAGCTGGAGTGATGCGGGCGTTTGTGAATGCTCAGGAAGTTGCAGCTCCTGTAAATTCGGGAGTAGCAGGACACATATTCCCGCCAAATCTCGACTTCAACGATCTGTTCACCATCGGGACGATCTATGGACACCCCCCGCAGAACATAGCGATTGACGAGGTTGCTGTTTTTGGAGAAGCTCTTAAGCGTTCACAGATCTCAGCTCTGTATCTTCTTGGAAAGTACGGGAAAGGATTTTCCGGGATAAACACACAGGCTCTTGGAGGCTTCACTGGCTATCCTGTCACTCAGAACACCAGGCCGGCATTCACGGCTTCTGAGGACATTTCTGACTACGTTTTGAGCGTGTCTGTCGAAGAAGACATGGACACTGTTATTGACACTTCCACAATGATTGTGGCCAAGAACCATTTCGATCCTTCTTCTCCAATTATTCTTCCAAACGATTACATTCTGGTGGAGGAGCTGGTTGGCGACGGAATCACCATGCCGGAAACGTGGGAGGATGTTGGCCACTTTCTGGTGGAGGGAGAGCCTTCGAGGGCGCATGGAGCTGCAGGTTCTGCCAAGGCGCAGGTGAATCTTCGCAGCCTCACAAAGCTCCTGCAGATGCAGAATCCCCTCAACAAGGAAATATCAGCAGACAAGATAAAATTCAAGCTGGAGAAGCTGGAAAGAACCGGGGCCACCCCAGACGGGGCGTGGGAGATCAAACTGCCAAGGAAGGGATCGAAAGAGCTTTACCTTGACAAGTGGGTTCCTGCTCCCAGCCCAAGCGTCTACTGCTCAGCATTCAGAAACAAGAAAAAGGAGCCCGGCAAGGACGACGAATACTCCACGTCTGACATGCCTCCCAAGATCCTGGTGAAGGGGGCGCAGAATGCCTTCATTGTTCTTCCAGGCAGGGGGATCATTCAAGTCGATCCCGACTTTTACGATGCTCCGATAGGGTACGGGCTTGGAGACCCGGATCCAGAAACCGGACTTCACATAACTGGAGAAAGGTTCTGCTCCTACGAAGATGTCACTCCAGCCACTGTGGCCGGCGTCTATGCAAAGTCGGGGAGATGGATGCTGGCCCTGTCAGGCATTCTGCCCATCTACAACCCGATAGGCGATGTTGAGGCCGTGCATGGCAGTGATTCCAGCGATGACTTGGAATTCTCTGACAGCGCGTCTGCAGGAGACTGGGGGCATTCTTCGGCAAGGATTTCAGACGTTTTTGCCTACGAGAATTTTTATCGAACAGTGGACACAGCAGACCAGACTGTTGAATACACCTCTGGTCCGAGCGTGGACAGGATCGGCTTCCTAGCCAGGACAGGGCCAGACCAGGGGATCCTGGAAGTGGTCATAGACGGGGCGGCTGACTTCATTGAAAAAACCATTCCAACAGTGGCAGAGCTGAAGGCTTCTGACCCTGATGAGTACGGGCATTTGACTCTCGACGACACGGCCAGAATAGTCAGCCTCTACAGCAGCACTCTTGACTCGAACGTCCAGATAATGGCGGCCATGTCGCTCGTGCCTTCGACTCACAAAATTCTCCTGAAATGCACGGGAGAGAAGCAGGCTTCCTCTTCTGGAACTGCTGTCAACTTCACTGGATTCGTCAGCGGCGACGGCGATCCCACTCCTGTTGGAAGAGACCTCGGCCGCAGCATGTTTGTTGATTCTGGAAGCGCCAAGGGGAAAAAGTTCCAGCTCTTCAAACCGTATGAACTTTTGGAGGACGTGCAGCCTGCTGGCACTCCTGCCTATGCAAGCACCGCAGCCCAGGAAGACTGGTCAGCCTATGCCTCATTCAGCACGGCCACGATAGGATGGACTGGAGACCTTGTAGGGGATGTTCTGTATTTCCCAGATCTTGGGAATGGCGCTCCGAGCAGCGCCGCAGGGACAGCCAACACGCAGGCTGCTTACAGCGTTCCTTTGGACGATGCTGAGATCACATATCCACTGCATTTGACTGATTTCTCCTACGCTTCTGAACTGAGCGAAGACACTCAGAATGCTGCTGTGGCCAAAATCACGGTCGTCATCAGAAGATCTGCCGCAGCTCTAAGGACCGCAGAGACAAACATGTTTGACTCTTACCCGTGGTCGAAATGGGGAGACACGGGATATGTGAAGGAGAAGTGGATCGGGCTGTCTCTCGATGGGGCTCCACTGCAGACGAATAAGGCGGCTGAAAACACTCTCGTCCCTCCCTACCAAGTGTGGCCGAGACTGACAAATTTCTGGGCGCGAAACGAAACTTCTGATTTTCAGAACTCCTATTTCTTGGAGGAGGCGACCTACTCTTACACTCCCGAGCAGTGGGGCCTGCAGAAGGACTTCACCATGTCAGATTTGACCAGGCTTGGAGTGGTCATTCAGGCTGAAGGCAACAAGAACGCTTCCTCTGGATCCACAGCCGGAGGAACCGTGGCTGTTGTCGAGTCAGTGAAGATTCTCTGCGAGATGGCTCACGCTTCTGGGAACATCACAGAGTTCGTCGTCCTAAATCAATGGGGAAGGCCCTGCTGCCTCAGTGAAGAAGGGCTGGCAGTCGGAGATTCTGTTAGAGTTGGCGACTGTGGAGCAGTTGAAGATGTTGTTGCAGACCTGCTGAGGGATGCAGGGTTCCAGGCCGAAGACTCTGCAGCTCCCTTCTATTTCAACATCGAGTCCATGCCATCAGAGCTGAAAGCCATCACGGTCCCTCGAAGGTTTTCGGTGCTTGATGGCATTACGCCCGATGAAGCGGTTGCAGAAACTCTTCAGGCGGCGCTTCCAAACTTCTTCCTCAAGACCGAGTCCACAGGAATCACAACACTGAAGCCGTACATGCAGAAGGAAATTCCTGACTACGTGCTGCCTGCTTCGAGCTTGAAGGACGTGGCGCAGGACACCACGGATCTTGGAGTCTACACCTCGGCTCTTGTGCAGGGATGCGGGGGGTACAGCATCAATGCTGCGGCTGGGTACCGTGCGGCCATCAGGGCTATGAAGTTCACCCACTGGGCTACAGACGGAAGCACTCCATCAGGGACAGGGGAGAGCAGCCTGGATGGTCTTTCATACGACCTGACTGAGGCGAACATGACGGCTATGAATCAGCGGCTGGCAGCCATGATCGACACGGCAAACGACACGCCTCACTTTACTTCTGGAGGGTGGACTAAGGCTCAGTCTGTCGGTGTTCTATGGGCCAGGAGAGGCAGTTCTCTCAACAGATTCTCGATGGAAGACGAAGACCTTTTCGTCATTGACATCGGAAGGACTTTCGCAGGGCTTCCACATAGGATTTCACAGCTTCAGTTCTCATTCATTCCCACCTATCCGTGGGATGAAGGAACATACCCGGCTGTCCAGTTCTTTTATCTGACAGAGGAAGACTATCAGACAGTCTTTGGAACTCTTCCTCCAGATGAGCCGGACCAGGGAGAAGCCAACAAGGTCGATTCATATATGCCATCTTCAAAGATTTCTTTGTGGAGGGCGATGACGGACAGGGTGCCGATTCAGAAGGGCCTCAACACGGTGGAAGCGTCATCGTTCATCGACGGGGACGAGGTTCCAGCCCGGTTCATCATGTGCCGGCTTCTGCAGGCCCACTACTTCGACGGGAAAGGAAATTCTGCCGACCAGAGATCGAGGTTTGGGTTCACAGAGTTCGGAGTTTATACGAGCAGGAAGATTCGAGCCACAGCCACTATCGGAGTGAATGGAGATTCTGCTACGGACGATGGAAGAGAGCTGATGGCCAGGCTGAGACGAAGGCTCTTCATCATCGGTGAGAATCCATACATCGAGGACTATGAGACAGGGGCAGGACAGGCGCTTGTGAACATGCAGGAGCTTGGAAGAGACTTTGCTCCGACTGCAATCACAACAGTTGACCGCCGCCCCAAGATTGGCGACACTGTCTCCTTTGTGGACGGCAAGGGGCAGACCAGGACAGCCATGGTCAGAGGAGTAGGCGTTCCACAGGTGGAGCAGGGCATGAGAACCCTGAAGCTCGTCAACTATCTGGCACGTCAGGCGGTGAGCGAGGTTTACTACTGACGATGCCCAAACCCTCCCAGATTAGGAAAGGAGATCCGTCTTCGACGGTTGCTCAAAAGCTGGCTCTGAAAGCGCTGAGAAGCACGTCAGACGGGTTTGATGTCGTTGGGGCAGGATACAGGACGCCCGGGAGGCCTGCAGATGCGAAAGACGGCGCTGGATACCCGGACACGGATCCCAAGGAGCTGGCTATCAAGGTGGAAGTCTCCCCAGGAGTCTTCCGAATTTTCCATGCGGAGCTGGTTGAAATTGCGGGGGCGCTGATGTACGAAGACGATGATGACTCAGGCCGGGGGGTTCTGAGCATCCATCCCTTTGGAGATCCTTACACAATGGCGGTGACAAGATGAGCAGGCTTGCTTCGATTTTGATTTTGAGGGAGGACGTGCCTTCGACCATCACCCGCATGTGGGATCCGAGTAATGGCTACTATGGCGTGCTCAACAGCGTCATGGTTTCCAACCTTTCACCTACCGCCCCTGCGACTGTCGTCTGCAAAACAGCCCTCAGCAGTCAGACAATCGGCAGCCTTCCCAATTCATCTCATGTCGGAAAAATCGTTGTCCCTCCCAATGACAGCGTTCAGCTTTTGGATGCCGCTTTGATGCTGGATGAAGGAGAGTCACTGTGCCTGTCACAGGATGGAGCTTCGCTCCCTGTTTCTGTCAGAGTAAATGGCTTCGTTTACTCGTATCCATAAGATTGGGTAATGTGCCTGCATGTCTGACAGACGTGCAATTCTCTGCCTCATTTGTGGCGAAGAGAGTGTTTACTTCCGACGATTTGCCGACGCTCTCAAGGTGCTTTCGCTTGGTGGGAAGGACGCTTCCCACTATTACAAAGCCGTCTACGTTGGACTCACCAGGCCAGAAGGGAAAACAGCCGGACTTTGGAGAACAGCAGAAAAGTTCAAGCATTGCCACCCTCTTGAGATCAAGACTTTTGACTACAAGTGGGGTGACGATTTCTCGGCTGCGAGAAACTTCGTGCATGAGAAGGCGGCGCAGGATGCAGACACAGTGGTCTGGGTGGACTTCGATGACCTCATCACTCCTGCCATCCTGATCTGGGTGAGAGATTTCTGGCATCTGCAGGATTCAGACCAGAGGCAGCCGAAAGTTCACATGTCGGCCAGATACCTGTATCAGCGCGATCAGGAAACAGGCGCTCCTCTTATTGTGCAGAACAAGGAGAGGCTTGTTTTCCCGGCCTCAAAGTGGAGATGGATTGCCCCGATCCACGAATGCCTCTCTCCCGTTGAAGGACAGGATCCTGAACCTACCGCCTTTGCGTTTTCGCATGCAGGAATTGAGCACTCTCCAGTGAATGAGGTTAGGTCTTCAGACAGGAACTGGAGGATCATGCAGCAAAACTGGCTTGAGCCCTTCGCCCTCAAAGGCTACAAAGGCCTGGGGACGCGAGAGCTTTACTACCTCTGCGTCGAGGCGGCCAGGCACGGGGAAACAGGCCTCATCAAAGCCCTTCGCCCTGCAGTGCAGGCAAGAGCCAAGCTCTTCATGGAGCAGGTCGTTGAGGACAATGAGAAGCCGAAAGAAGAGAAGTCATGGTCAAAGGCTGAAGCCTGGTTCCTGACAAACGCTCTGAGAATAGGGTCCTCTCTGCTCATCTCTGAAAGCTCAAACGTGGATGAGATTGAGGTGGAAGAGCATCTTCTCTCGGAATGGGCCTGCCCGATTGACGTGGTTGCCTGGGGGTGCGTTTTGAATGACCTGGCGTATGAGGTCAATCGCTACCGGAAGGTTTTGGAGGCTGAGGGCAGGAACAGCAAGCCTTTCATCAAATACAGCGCATCTCCTCCTGATGGGCTGATGACGTTCAGTCCTCACTACTACCTGGCTATGGAGGAGGCCACAGCCGCTAGGTTCGGATCGGTGACAGCAGAGACTGCGCAGGACACGGCCGCAGCATTGGCAAGCCATATCAAAGCTCTCCAAGCCGGACGAGCGGAGCCTTTAGACTACGGCACGGAGCAGCATCTTCAAGCCCGAATCCACGACCTGCAGGTGTTCCTGGCGCCGTACGTGACATCAGCGGCGAACATTGATGTCCCGAACTACGGCTTCTCTTCAGCCTGCATCTCCTCAGAGCTTCTGCCAGACTTGGGAGGCGGCTATCTCGGAGAGTTCACGACGGGGCGCGTCTATCCTGTGAAGGATGGAAAGGTCGGGAGAGTCATAGACCTGTCCGCTTCAGAAATCGCCGGCTCGGGGATGATGGCCTACATGGTCAAAGATCTGGCCATGGGAGAAGCGAAGAGAAAGCGCTCACAAAAGAAGACTCCGGCTGACGGGCTCATAGACGGGATCATCAACAGTCTGACGAAGCTGAAGTCGGATGAGAAAGGATTCGATGATCCGAAACTGCTTGAAGGAAAGCCAGTCATCGCCATCGCCACAGAAGCAGCTCTGGAAACCTGGGAGGGCAGGACCGTCAGAGACTTCGGCATCGGGGGTTCAGAGTCCTGCATCATCTATTTTGCGGAGGCTCTAGCAAAGCATGGAGCCCAGGTGCATGTTTTCTGCCCCACACCTTTGGGAATCAAGCACAAGACCAATGGTGTCGTTTACGCCCCTCTCGACAGGATCGTAGAGTTCGACGGGAAGCCCTTTGATGTCTTCATCGCGTCAAGGAGCTGGAGGCTGCTCGAAAGAAGGTGGGCAAAGAGGCAGCTTCTTTGGCTGCACGACATGCCCGTTCCAGGGCAGTCTTACGACTTTCCAAACTTGGATGAGATCGTCGTTCCTTCTGCCTACCTGGCACGCCTCATTTCTGGAACTGCAAAAGCGCCAGTTTCCATCATCCCGCACGGCATTGCTTATGAGCTTGTCTGCTCTCCTACCAAGGTGAAGAGGAACAAGGAAGGCTTGGCCATGCTTTTCTCCTCTCAGCCTGAGCGTGGGCTGGCCCAGTTTTCTGCTCTCACGATGGAGATGCGAAGGCTTTACGGGGAGGAGAATGAGGTGGAGGCTGTGGCCCTTTACGGCGCCTACAACTACAAAAAGTCAGTGCCAGACTTCGAGTCTTGGAGGAGGCTGCGAAGCTGGCAGCACCAGGCGTTTCTTGCTGGAGTTCGATGCACTGGAAGGGTTCCTCACTACATGTCATTCATGGCCGCGCAGTGGGCGAACATTCTTCCCTACACAACCTCCGGGTTCAAGGAAACCTTCGGGCTGGCCCCTGTTGAAGCGTTCATAGCGGGAGCAAACGTGGCTGTCTCTGCCGGATGCGGCGCGACGTTTGAAATCTTGGAGCCTGCTTTCGGGCAGGGAGTCTATGAGCTGCAGTCCTACACCCCGAATTCTGACTGGGCAGAAGTCTGCCAAGAGTCTGCGGGAATGACCTCTGACTACAGTGTTGAAGAAGCTCTTAAGCGCATGCAGATGCTTGATCTCTGCGTGTGGGAGGACAAAGAAATGCTGCGGCGGTGGGGGCTGATCTGAGGGCAGTCCTCAGAGTCAAAGGCCTGCTGGGGAGGCTGAAGTTTGAAGGCATCCCCAAAGACCTTCAAAAAGAGGTCATCCAAGAGCTGCAGGGATCCAAAGGGCTTTCCTACGTCGATCCCACGCAGCTCAGCAGGCGCGTTGATTTTCTGACTGAGGACGGATGGTATCTGCATGGGGTGCATGAAATGCTCGCTTCGCAGCTGGCATCCCTGGGGTTTGAGGTCCAGAAGCAGAAGGTGCGAACTCTGCCGCTTGACTGCAAGTGGAGGGTGACTGAACCAGCATGGCACCCAAGCCAAGAAGAAGGGATCAGACTGCTTCTTAAGAAGGGCCGGGGGGCTGTGGAAGCCCCCACGGGAATAGGAAAGACATACGTCATTGCATCCGTCGTGGCTCAGATGAAGGTGCCAGCGTTGATTGTCGTCTACGGCGCCGATGTCGTCTCTCAGATGGAGGAGGCGTTTGAACAGTTCACCAACGTTCAGATCGGAGTTGTGGCTGGAAAAAGGTACCAGCCTAGAAATGTGACAGTGGCCACTGCATCCAAGCTGCAGGTGATGCTGAGAAGCGGCCACCAGTTTTGGGATGAGGGAGGACAGGCTTCTGTCTATCAGACTGTCCTCATTGATGAAGCACACCATGCCGCCAGCGATGGAACGATGACACTGCTGGAGACTCTTCACGACTACGGAACACTGCGAGGGGTCATGGCCGTCAGCGCCACATACGGAAGAGCTGATGACAGGGAGCCTCTGCTGCACGCCTACGCCGGTCCAGCCTGGCTCAAGGTTCCTCTCGATGAAGTGGTCGGGGACCGTCTTGCCTTCCTGACTGTAGAGCAGGTGGATGTTCCCCCCAAGGACTACCCGGAAGCCAATGCCTATCGAGAAAAGAAAGCCGCATTGGAGGAGGCCAAGAAAGACGGCCTGCTAACAGCCTGGAGCCTGGTTAATGCAGAAAAAAGGACAATGACAGAGGGAGGCAAAGTTTTTCGTCAAATCTACAATGACTACGTAGTAAAAGGGCAGACGGGAAGAAACAAGATAATTGCTCTCTACGTTGAACGCATGAGAAAGCAGGGAAAAACAGGAGCAATTATTGTCGATGAAATTGAACATGCTTCCAGGCTCATGAAGATAATCCCTGGGCTCGTCTCAATGGTCAAAACAAGCAAGGGCAGGGCTGTGGCCTCAACATCGAAAGAAATAGCAAAGCTGAAAGACATGCTGCTGCATAGAGAGATTGATTGGGTGGTAACGACTGTATTTAACGAAGCAGTGAACATTCCATCATTGGACTGTATTGTTCTTGCTGCCGGAGGAAAAAGCTGGATCCTGTCAAAGCAGCGGTTGAGGAACACGAGGGTCTGCGATCAGCAGCTCAGGACCGGCTGGTACTTCAAAGACAGGGGATACGTGCTGTTTTTCAGAGATCAGGCTCCCATGCTCGAAAGACATTCACAAGAGGCCAGGCGCACGCTGATGCAGTACGTCAAGTCAAACAAAGGCAACGAAATGAAAAAGTGGGATGATTGGAAGAAAGTAGTGAAGTCTTGACCTATTCGTGATATGCTGATTGGGCGCAAGAGCACCTGCTCTTCCAACACGTTTCAGCGAGAAATCATGGCAAGCTACCTTTCTACTTTTGTTCGGATTTATGAACAGCACACCTCGCACTCTCTTCAGAAATTCCCGCCAAAAGCACACGAGAAATACAATGGGACCGTAAAGGCCCAATTCAGCGCCGTTGTGAAGGATTGGGAGCCTTTCCTTCTTTACGTGTTCATCCACAATCCCCTTGAACTTCTGAACGTTTCCAAGTACGATAACGTCAAGACTCTCTCCCTCTGCATCCCAGCCTTCCTCAAGTTCAAGAGAGCGGTGGAAGATGCGGGCGCCAAAGGCCATGATGCTTTGAAGCAGGCCATCAGGAAGTCGGAAGGGAGAGCCGCAGGCAAGGTTGTGCAGGATGACGGACTCAAAGCAAGGCTCGAAGCGTATAGAAGGCTGGCTGAAAGAGAGAGGCGCTGAAGCTCTCGAAGAAGCAGTCCAAGAGTTTAGGTTCAGACCTACATCCACCAAGGAGCAGCTTCTCAAAGCGTTCCTGCCCGTGTTTCGAGAGGCTGACACGCTCTGTAGAAAGTGCTCCAAGTCAGCCGCCCCTCTATGCTCCGGCAACAGGAAGGTGTTTGACTACAAGTCTCAAAGCGTGTTCAATGAAGACTGCCCGAGGTCAACACGAGCTGCGAATTCTCTGATGCTGTACCTGCGTGATCGAGGGATGGCCGCCTCTGATCTGCCTGAGTACGAGGAGGTGCAGAAGGCAGACATGCTGAACATCTCCCTGTTCAAGTCCCCAGCTGCGGTGTATCACCGTGGTTCAAGGAAGAAGCTGGCTGTGCAGTTTGGGCTGTGGGCCATGGCTGGCATGTCTCCCTTATGGCTTGACACGGTTACGGCTTACCTGCTTCCGAAGGTGTCCAACGGGAAGGCTCTTCGAGATGCGATGCGCGGCAGTCAGGTTGTGGTTCTTGACCTAAGCGCCACGGCCGCAGAAAGCATGGTTAAGGGCATCGAAGACGATGACGTGCGGGCCGCTGTTGACGTGCTTTCCATGACAGTTAAGTCAGGGGCCGTGCTCATAGCTTTGGAGCCTCCAGGGGTGGTTGATTTTGCCGAAGAAATGGCTTCGTTTTTTCTACAGGCCGTAGAAAAAGAGGTCGGAATTTCCCGGGAATATAAGCCGGAAGTGAAGGTGTACACGCTTTGATCGACTCAGCAGTATCGGTGGGGATGCTGCGGCTTCACATTGATGGGGCTCTCACTGAAGCTGCCGAGCATCTGCTCCTGACTCGGATGCGTCCTGACCTATGGCATGAGTTCATGCCGAGGCAGAAGATCGTCAAGCGCAAGACCGTTGACGGCTTCATCAGCAGGCTGTGCCTTGACTACCACTATGAGCATGGAGGGTTTCCAACCGAGTCCGTGCTGCGCAGGCTTATTGACTCATCCACAGAAGACGACGACTTCGCGGCCAAAGCGCATGACAGGCTCGACGTTGTGATGAGACGCAGGCCGGAACCACAGAGCCTTTCCTACTACTTTGCGAAGCTGGAAGAGGAGGCAAAGGCGACGGCAGTCCTAAGCGTCATGGTGGATGCCATGCACCTCATTGACCTTGGCAAGGCAGGAGAAGCCTTGGAGATGAGCGTGGACGCTCTGACTAGGGCGCAGTTCACGGCAGGGCATGTAAGTGAGATCGAGCAGCCAATGACAGCGGATGAGCTGATGCTGGGACTGCTTGAGCGCAAGTATTCGAGCGGGATCCTTCCGTTCCCCTATCAGAGCATGACCGACACCTTCGGCGGGCTGAAGAGAGGAGAGATCTCGATATGGGCTGGAAAATACTCGGCTGGAAAGTCGTTTGTCACGCATGACATCGCATGGAGGCTGGCCAGGCAGGGGTATTCGGTGGCCATTGTTGAGCTTGAAATGCGCAAGACCACTCCCGGCTACAGGCAGCTCGCATCAATGCTGGACATCCCGATCACCAAGCTGGAGAGAAACCTGCTCAACAAAGAAGAGAGAAGGAAAGTGAAGGCTTTCAAGAAAGCCATGGAGGAAGAGCTTGAAGAGCTGGAGTCACTGAAAAGGGTCACCTACCTTGGCACTCGTGAGGCATCCACCGTGGACGATCTTGAAGCTTCTCTCCGGGCCAGAAGACTGGAGCCTGATTTTGTCCTCGTTGACTACATCACCCTGATGATGCCAAAGCACGCAAGCAACCTGGAGGAGCACAGCAGGGTTGGGAGAGTTCTGCAGGAACTCAGAGCCTTCTCCCTTCAGCGAGACCTGCACGTGGCAAGCCCGCTGCACCTGCAGTCTTCAGGGAAGACGCAGTTCAAAGTCGTGGATGAACGGGCAGACGTGGTTTACCTGCTGACCCCTCATGAGATTTACGGACCTCAGCCTCCAAACCGAAGGATAGGGGAATACGTTGGCACCCCAGGAATCCTGACTGTCACAGCAACCAGGAACCGAACAGAGGCCCTGGCTAAGTGCTACCTAGAAGTGGAGTATTCGTGTGCGAAAGTTGAAGACAAGCCAGATTTCGTTGAGCCAGAACCTGTCCAGACTCCGAAGGAATATAAGAAGACAAGAACTCAGCGGGATTGATTCTGCCTGCTCTTTGGTAGAAAGCAAAGACCTCATCCTGCAGGAGGCTTGGGAGAGGAGGCCAATAGTTGAGGTGGTGGCAGAGCATGTGGAGCTGCGGGAGCTGGAGAGTGGTCTTTTTGAAGGACTATGTCCTTTTCATGCCGACAAGAGCCCGTCTTTCATCGTCATGCCGAAAGTAGACAGGTGCAAATGCTGGACATGCTGGCAGGCGGGAGGGGACGCCATCGACTTCATTCAGAAGCTGAAGAAGTGCAGCTTTCAGGAGGCTCTGCCCTTCGCCACAACAGCCTTAAGCGTGACAGACTCAATGCTGGCGCTGATCTCCAGCATGGCGTCAAAGAGGCAGGAAAGCATGATGGCTGCCGATTTCAGGAAGATCCTGATGTCAATGCGAAAGATTGAATCCGATGCCGGGACTCAGCAGGCCCTGGCCTTCTATAATGAGACTCTGAAATGCCGATCATCCGACGAAGTAGACGAACTGTTAGACATGTGGACGCACGGCCAAAGTGGGTGGAGCCGTCGCCGGCGCTGACAGGCCTTCCTCCGGGGGCAGTATGCAACGAATATCAAAGGGATATTTTCGAGCATTTTGGAACTGACCGTGACATTGTCACTTCTGCAAGGACAGGGGCCGGCAAAACACAGGCCATGCACATCATTGCCAACACGACTCTTGCCAGACAGGAAAGGGTTGCTGTTCTTGGAATCATGAAGGCTCTGGCAGATCAGAAGGTCAGAGAGTTCTCAGAGGACTGGCACCCGTGGAGAAGGCACCCACAGGCTGTCCTTTCAGGAGACACAGCGGACGACCCAAAGCGCCAAAAGCAGCTGGAGCAGGCGATGCTTATTTCGGCCACTCCTGAAGCTCTTCTTTCAAAGGTGCTGAAATCTTCCTCAAAGGACAACAGGTGGGTGTCTGAAATAGGCTTCCTCGGCGTGGACGAAGCGCATCTTATTGGGCAGGAAGGACGAGGCCCTGTGATGGAAACCCTGATCCACACAATGGTCAAGCAGAATCCAGACCTGCAGGTGATGCTTATGTCAGGGACCATGCCCAACATAGACGACTTTGAGGAGTGGCTTGCAAAGCTGAAGAATGGCGTCAAGCCGATAGTCGTTGAAAGCAGCTACATGCCTGTGGAGATCGAGAGGACGTATGTATCAGTCCCCGCCTCCCTCGGTCTTAAGAAAATAGGAGGTGATTTTTACGATCCATCGACAGCGGCCGTCATTGACATTATTGAGGCGAATGAGGGCAAGCAGATCATGGTGGCTGTTTGGAACAAGGCAGCAGGCAAGGCTCTGCTTAAAGCCCTTGAAGAGCAGGGCATCGAGGCCAGGTTCCACAACGGAGACGTTCCAAGGGACGAGCGAAAAGAGATTGAGGCGCTGTTCATGCGCCGAATGCTCAATGTCCTCATCTCAACCAGCACTCTCTTCACAGGCATGAACATGCCTGCAGACATTGTCATCGCCTCCAACGTGTACTGGCATGGAGGGGAAGATATTCCCTACGCTGAAATCATGCAGGCTCTAGGGAGGGCAGGAAGAAAGGGGCTCTCCGAGAAAGGGCAGCAGTTTGTCCTGATCCCTCACGCAGAGACTGAGGACGCATGGGACAGGCATGTTCTCAGGCTCACTAAGGGAGAGCCCGTCATTTCGATGCTGCGGGATCCAATTCAGTTGGCCACCCACTTCCTGGGAGGGATATTCAACGGGATGATCGAGGAACTGAACACTTTCAAAGAGTGGTACGAAGGAACTCTTTGGTCTGTTCAGGCTCCAAAGATCCACGGGCAGTATGACGTGGAGGGACACCTTCTCAAGGCTGCTGAGGCCATGTCCAAGATTGGAATGATAAGGAAGGCAGACTTTGAGGAAGGAAGATATGTCCTTACCTATCAGGGAAAAGTGGCCGCGCAGATGATGCTTGACCCTTACCATTTTGCTGACTTGATTAGGAACTTCGACTTCATCAGCAAGGCTTCTTCGCCTTCTGAGCTGGACTTCATGCTTGCCTATGCCTGCTGCAGTGAATGGATGAGCAGCGGGTACGACAATCCTTATGTCAGGAGGAGCCTGCTTGATCCGAAGGTGGCCATGAGGACTCCGACAGGAGCAGCGCTTGCCATGGCAGCGATCACGAGGCACATGGCCAGAGAGAGAATGCCGGACGACTTCGGAGTCAAGTCTATGGCCTACGGCATGCAGCTCGCCATGGAAAGGTGGGCCAGCGCCATCTTCAGGCTCAAGCGGGAAGCGAAGATGTTCCAGCAGCTTGACGTGCTTGAGACAGCGGTTTTCTTCGCCAGGATGAACAACCCCCATCTGACAAAAGGAGCGGCGCTTCAACAGTTTGAAAACTTCGATGCTTCAGAGATTGTGAGTCTCGGAACCAAAGGAATTTTCGGAATGGACATGGTGAAGAAGCACCGAACGAAAGCATCCCTTGCCCTGTCTGGCAGGAGGATGAGCGAGCTTAATGTTCCGGTAGGAGGACCAAGGACAAGGCAGACGATGAGCGATCTATTCTCCTCCAAGAGAAAGAGCGCCGTCTCGAAATCCACCGGTGGCATTGCCGGAAAGCTTAGGAAAGCTCGGGGAGGAAGATGATGCAAGAAGACAAGACGTATTCTGCCAACAGCCACGGATGGGTGCTCAATTCATCCAAACTCCCCATCCTGAGCAAAGTCAACCTGTCTCTTGTGGATGCCAAGGCAGGAGACAAGGTGCTGCTGGAGGTTCCAAAAAACAAAGGGAGGATCATTCTGCATCTGACGCAGGATCTGACCTTCAATGAGAAGGGGATGCGCGAGGTTTCAGGCGTCACGGTTGACGCCGACAGCTACGAATTCCCTCTAGGCTATCCTCAGAATTTTGAGTGGCCGTCCACGACTCCTCTCTACGGAGCCATCATGAGGGCCGGTGAGGTCCCCATCAACTTCTCGAAAGAGCAGTGGATGCTGCATACAGCTCAGGAAGCATTCAAGGTTCTTGAGGTGCAGCCGCAGAAGAAGCTCCCGTTCAAAGATGTTCTGTTCTATCTGAGGCAGAACAACATGATGCCAAGCGATCCAGCGGATCTGTCAGTGGGGACCAGGAAGCCGGCAAAGCCAAAAAATGGGGAGAAGTTCACGCAGGAAGAGCTTGACGCACTGTCGCAGAAGTATCTGCAGTGGGTGTGCAAGCGATACCGCACCCACCTTGAGTCAAAGGCGTCCTACATCAGGCTGACAGGCCATCTCTACAGCACTCTTGCCTACACTGAACCGTCAACCATTTACGGAAAGGCGGATTTCGAGACTCAGGTCAGGATCGGAGAGCAGTCTCGAAGAGTGGTTGTGTTCTTCCCCTACCTGCTCATCTCCATCATTTACTTCTTCAAGGCTTTCAGCATCTTTCACGTTTTGGAGGAGGGGGCAGTGCCTGACGCTGAGAACGCTCAGGCCCTGCGTCCAGAGGACAGAGAGCTGCTGCGCCGAGCTGTGACAAGGACAGGAAGGCGGCGATGAGGCAGATTGTAGGGTCTGGCAATAAAAACGGACGCTATCTCGTTGTTTTAGGGAAGCCCGGCAAGTTTGATTCGGAGAGAGGGCGCAGGTCTGTCTTCTCAAACGTGAGGTCCTATGAGGTCATCTCCCAGACCCTTCTTCGCGCCGGTGTTGATCCAAAAGACTGCTACTTCGTTCCTGCCGTATCCAGGTACAAGGAGAACTGGAAGCCTGCAGAAATCATTGCTGATGCCGAGCAGTACATTCTTCCGCTGCTGAATGTGAAAAACAGGAGGGCCATCGCATTCGGAGGAACAGCGGCCGTGGCGCTGGGCCTCATCAAGTCCCTCGACGGTGTTTCCTCTCTTTACGGTCAGGCCTGCAGGACATCTCTCGGAGGAGTCTCCAAATGGGCCACGGTCACAAACGATCCATTCTTCCTCTTCAAGGAACCAGAGGAGATAAACAAAGCTTTCCTCCACGTCTACTACGGCATTCAGCGGATACAGAAGCTCAAAGGATCCAATTCAGACCTGCTTGAATTTCCAAAGTTTGAAGTCTGCATGCTCGACTCAGTAGAAGACATTGAGGAGATGATGCACTGCTACTCGGCTGCCATCTCCGGCGATGACTTCTTCGAGAAGCACATGGCTTATGACCATGAGACCACGCAGCTGGATGCAAAGAAGGCCCTTATCGCCACAACAGCCTTCTGCAATGGTCAGTGGACAGATGAGAAAGGGTTCAAGTCCTGGCTTTGGGCTCCCTATGATTCCTTAGTGCCGAGGTTCAGCGCCAGCAAGGAGAAGAAGCTGGAGAAGAAGCTGATGGAGTTTTACAGGATGCTCCATCGGCAGCAGACAGAGTTTGAAGGGGAAGAAGGCGGCAGGGTAGCCCACAACCGAATTTACGATGACTGGGTGACGCACACCAACTACCAGGATTTCCTTGGCCACAAGCCCATGTTCTCCCTGTGGGACACAAAGATCATGTCCTGGCAGATGGACAGCCTGTCTCGAAACGGCCTCAAAGAGATGTATGAGAGGCTGTTCGGAGTTCCGAATTATGATGAGAAAATAGAAGCGGCCGTCAGGGAGGTTACTGCCAGAAGGCAGGCCTCAAAAGCCTTGGTTGACCCGGCAGATTTTAGAACTTTGAAGGTTCTTGGCCATGCGCCGAGAGTCGTGACGAAGAAGAACGGGGATGAAACCCTGAAGTGGCCGAAGGAACTTGGAGCAAAAGAAGGCGCCTATGCCGCTGTGCCTCTCGATGTCCTCGGCCCCTACAACTGCATGGACGCAGTTGCCACATGGCAGATGTTCACTCATCAGCACGCCTGGCTTGCGGAGCAGGGGATGCTCGATGTCTGCAAGTGGAAGCACCATGTTTCCATCAGGCTGCATGAGGCCACCATGCACGGCCTTCCTACTGACAAGAAGATGAATCGCAAGTGGTCGGCGCAGCTCACCGAGCTGGAAGCCCAATGCGCGGACATTGTCAGAAACAGTCTGGAAGAACTGGGGGTGCCTGAAGAGGAGATCGAAAAGTTCAAGGCAGGGTCTCCAGACCATGTGAGGGCCATCCTTTTCGGCAAGCCTGCCGAGGTTCCGGCGCTGGACACAGCAAAGCACGAGGAAGCTCTGATGGAGCTTTTCGGTGGGATGAAGAAGGCGAAGAGCGTGGTGTCGTTCTCCCTCAATGCTCTCTGGTCGAGCCCATCATTCAAGAAAGCCGCGCAGGCAGGCAGCCTGGACAAGAAGGAGGTTTCACAGGCGGCAAAAGAGCTGATTCATTCAGAGTTCGGCATCAGCGACCCAAAGTTCACGACATCGAAGCATTACTTCGGAGGACTCCTTCAGCCCAAGGAAGATGCATTCACGAAGACAGGCCTTCCATCGGTTTCAAAGGTTGTGCTGGAGAGGCACTTGGAGGAAGATGCTGAGGAAGGGGACAAGGCTAGAAAGTTCATTAAGTCGATCCTCATGCTGTCCAGGATCCGAAAGATTAGAGGAACCTTTGTGGATGGCATCTACAAGCAGCTCGATGGTGTGTGGTGTCATCCATACTACAATGAGATAGGAACTAAGTCGGGCCGCGCCAGTTCATCGAACCCCAACGGCCAAAACTATATTAAGAAAATACGCGGCCAGCACCTGGCCCTGAAAGGACATACGTTCTTTGAGTTTGACTTTTCGCAGGCTGAGATTCGAGTGGCGGCGGCCATGTCTCAGGATCCAAAGCTCATGGAGGTGGTGGCCAGCGGTGCGGACCTCCATACCCTGACTGCCATGTTCCTGTTCAACGTGAGCGAAGCAGAAGTCGAAGCCAACGATAACTATAGGAA
>ERZ761590.50-NODE-50-length-29862-cov-11.859764_pt1 | contig 29862 bp, 42 predicted proteins | sample MGYA00511880_ERZ761590 | MGnify/ENA primary metagenome ERZ761590 (study PRJEB28899, sample SAMN03785555) | bioreactor sludge metagenome | biome: EBPR Sludge; feature: EBPR Bioreactor; material: 0.22µm filtered reactor supernatant | place: Saint Lucia: Queensland... | reverse complement strand
GGGATAGCTCATTGTCTAGCCCCTTCTGCCCCATGTTGATCGGCACTTCAACCTTGACAGCCCCAGCCCTCTTCCGCTCTCGGTCCCACTGTTCGTAGGTGCCTTGATAGCCCTGCCCACGCGCGTACTCATACGCTTGCACTTCGGCTGGCAGTTTGTCCGCCTTGTCTGGCGCAGTAAATAGAACCCTGTTCTGCTTTTTTGAGTAGAGCGAGGCGCCAGGAGCCACGGGGATCGGAGTATCGTCTTTCTGCATCGCCTGCTGCAATCCAATGCCCTTTGTCGGATCAATCTGCATAACGCGATTGACGTATCCCGACATGTCAAAACCGGGTTGAACCATCGGCATGTTTGACCCGTCAGGCATCGGCCCCATGCTCAGAGCAGTTGCCCGCTCTGGCGTCAGGAAAGAATCTTTAGCCGCCTGCCGCAATGCGCCGTCCATCTCAAGCGCGCGCTGCTCGCGGTCTAGACCCATTTGCATTTGCTTCATCTGCAATTGCTGCATCGCCGCCTGTTGCTGCGCCGCCTTGCCATGCGCATAGGCTTGGTTCGCGCCCAAGAGGCCGCCTGCGAAGTTGCGGCCCAGCAAGCCGGCAGACAGCGCCATGATGGCCGCGCTTTGCGGATCGTTCCATCCGTCTCCGAGTAGTGCCATGTCAGCCCCTTAGAGGAAATACCCGAAGTTCTTGGCGAGTTGCGCTGCGGCGAGCATCCCGCCTAGGATTCCTTGCGCACCGCTCCCCTGCCCCGGAGTCGTCACCGACCCACCCATGCCGGAGAACCCGCCGCCGATGTTGGCCGCGTTCTGGATCGGCGACCACGGCAGATTCACGCCCTGTCCCAGCAGCGAGGCGCCGAGGCCAGCCGCTTGCAGGTCTTGTCCGCGTTGACTCGTCCAAAAATTTTGGTCAGCTTGATACCGCTGCAAGTCGCGCGATTGGTCCTGATTCCAAGCCGAGCCGTACAGGTTGCCGAGCTGGCCGGCAAGGTTGTCCACGCTGCCCTTGATCGCCGCGTTCTCCAGCAGGCCCTGCCCCGTGCCGCCGAAACCACCGGCCATGATCGCAGCGCCGCGCGCCTGGCGGATGCCGGCGTTCATCATGTCCGTGCTGCGGCGGGTGATGTCGTTGGCGATGGTCGGCAGGTACGGGTTCTGCGGCATGTTGCCGTACCCGCCCATGCCTGCGCCGCCCGCGCCTGACAGTTGAGAGCCAGAAGAAGGGGCGCCGTACTTGGCGATGTGGTCGTTGATCTGCTGTCCGGTGAATCCGAGGTTCTGCCCCACTTGGTCTGCGGTCCACCCGTATTGCTGCATGGCCTGCGTCATCTGCCGGGTTGCATTGGCCGCGTTCTGCGGGGACCAGTCGAGGCCACGCAGGAAACCGCCCATGTCGGGGGCCGAAGCCCCGCCTGCGCCGCCGAATGTCGCGCCGCCATAACCACCGGGGCCGCCGTTGAACGAGGTGGAACCGCCCGCGCTCATGTCGCCGGCCATCGGAACGGGGGAGGCACCGCCGAAAGATGCCCCGCCCACGGGCGCCATGCCACCAGCCGCTGGAGTCGCCACAGGCGCCGACATCTGCGCCGCGTAGGCGTTTGGATCGCCCATGTACGCATCAGCCGCGCCACCGAAAGCCGCGCCAGCGCCGGGATCGTAGGCGGCCACTTGCTGCGGCGCAGGGTTTGCCCAGTCAGACCATACGCCGTTGCTGTCCTGAGTCCCCCACGCAGCGCCAGAAAGGCCGCCAGGTACGCCGTAGAACATGCTCAATACCTCCCGCGCGTGAAACGCTCAAATCCGTTGGGGGCAATGGGTTGGCCCAGCAAGCCGGAGCCCACCATCCGCATCTGATCGCCGGCCTGTTGAGCCAGCGGCATCTGTGAGTTCAGCAATCCCTGCACCTTCGGCATCAACTCGCCGTAGACGAACTGATCCATTCGCGGATCCATCTTCTTTTCCTGCGTCTGGTCGGGCGTGCCTTGCGAGCCGAGAGCGCCGCCCAAGACCGTGGCACCGATGCCTAGGGCCTTGTCGCTGACTCCCGGGATCAGAGAACTGGCAGCGCTCTTCGCCCCGCTCGCGAGCGTTGTCCCGATACCGCCAAAAGTCGGGCCGGTGTAGCCAGTCGGCGCAACCGGCATGGCCGATTCCGGGATCAGCTCAAGCGTGCCCATCATCTGCGGCACGCCCTTGGCGAGATAGGGGCTCATCGACTCGGCGAATGCCGCGTTCTGCGCCGCCACCTCGCCGGCCGTTGGCACACCAGCGTCAAATCCGCTCATTGGGCCTCCGCTGCCGCCCATCGCCCCCATCAGGCCCTGCAAGCCCGCATAGCCAATCAGCGACATCGCAAGGCCCGGGCCGAGCTTGTCCCACAGGTCCGGCGCGGACGTTTGCCAGTCGTGCGTGTAGTTCCCCTGCGCATCGTATTGCTTGGCCATGTCGCCAAACTTCCAGCCCTCGGGGAGTACGTTGTAGCCAGAAAACGTCTGCCCGCCAGTGAAGTTATTTTCGCCACCCATGTCGGAAGACGTCATGGTGGGGGTGTAGATCAACCCGTCTTTCTTGAGCACACCGCCATAGCCAAGGGATGCCATCTTCTGAAGTTGCTCTGTAGTCAGTGCCATATAGGCCCCCTATGTAAGTCCTGTGCCAGAGATAAGCCACTCGGTCGCTGTGACCTTGATCGCCGTGGCGATTCCATCGGCCGCGAGTGACCGCGTGCCGGTCGTTCCCGCACCCGCAAGCCTCATCGTGTCGGTCGTGATCGCAATCGAAATCACGCCGGCCCCGTTCTGGTTGATGAAGGTCAGCGCCGTGAACAGCGGATAGGCGACCGACGAATTCGCCGGAATCGTCCATGTCCGCGCTGTCGTGTCCGCGCTGGGATGCAAAAACGCCTTGTTGGCGTCCGTGATGTCGAAAGTCTTTGCCGCACTCACCGATTCACCGGCAAGGGCCGCAGTCATCTTGACGTACAGCCCGCCGATGTAGCAGTACGGGCCTTGGCCTAGACCGGGGTCATAGTCCGTGCCATCTGCAAAGAACACGTCGCCCGTTCTCGGCTTGTCGAGCGCCGCGTGAATCTCACGAAGCTGTACGCGGTCCTGTCGCTGGTTCAGGGCCTGCGCGATGCGTTGCAGTTCGCCGTTCAGAAACGCCGAAAGCGCCTTCGGGTCGGAAGGCGGGGCTAGGGGCGTGTACATCACTTCGGCAACGGCATGCCGTTGCGTTCGAGGATGGTCAGCAGCGATTCTTCGCCTGGAAAAATCACAAAGTTCGATGTTCCACCGCCTGCGCCGCGCGATCCTCCGTCTAGGTATCTGATGCCGGGTATGCCTTGCTGGCGCATTACCTCGGCCATTTGGCGCTCGTTTGCGCCCTTGATGAGATTGCGATACAGGTCCATCCCCGCCGCTTGATCCATCAACGGCCCGCCTAGTTGGGCGTCTACAAGACGTTGATAGCCTTGCTGGTTTGCTTGCTTGAGCGCGTCCAGTGAATCTTTCACGTTTTGCGCCTGCTGACTCAGCGGCTTATCCCAATCCAGCATGCGGGCCACTGCGCTGTCGGGGAGGTCTACTTTGTAGAGGGAGCCGGCTATAGCATCGGCCGCTTTACGCGCAGCGGGAAGCTCTGCCCTAATCCGCTGGCGGAACTGCTCAATGTATGGCGACGGTCCAGGCTTACCCATCAACTCCGCAAAATCGTCAAGCCCGCGAGCGCCGCCCTTCGTCTGCGCCGCAAACTGAGAATAGGTGTTTGCAAACTCAGGAGAAATTCCTGCATCGATTAGCTTGGCTTCGATATGGTCTGGCCTGAAATTTGTTAGCGTGTCACGGTATCGAGTCGCTACATCGGGCGACTCTGCCAAATACAACCCATGCCCATAAGCCTGCGCACCCTCGCCAGTGCCAATCTTTGAACTGTCAAACTTGGCGAACTTGTGCGGGGAGCCGTGGTAGACCGTGATGCCCATCGGGTTGTAGGCGTTCGCAAGAATCCCGGCAAGTTTCTGATTCGCAGGGCCATACACCAGGCCACCGCTCGACGCACTTTCATCCGCCGCCGCACGGGTCGCCGCAAGCAATCCGCCCGCACGGTCATTCGCGTAGTTCACGCCCTGCGTGATTGATCCAACCGGATCCGCCACGAAGTCGCCAATGCCGCGTTTCAGCGCATTCGCACGCTGATAGATGTACGGCAGTACGTCACCAAGCAATCCAGCCATGTCAGAACTTCCCCGCCGGCTGCACGCCGATCCCGTAGCTGCGGATCTTCCACTTCTGCGGCCCCGTATGCGACAGCTCCAGCGCCGCGTATCGGCCTTTCACCATCACCGGCACACGATGCGTAGAACCCACCGTGAATGTCACCGGATCGCGCATCACGGGTGCCTGATTCGGGTACATCGAAGCCCCGAGAGACACGCCAATCTCCGTCCCCGCAGGCGCGTCCACGTTGAGCCAGACATCCTTGAACAGCCAAACGCCATCCTCGCCCATCGAAATCGCATCACGGCGCAGATAGCTTTCAATCTCCGTCCCGTCGTCGTCTCCGCCGTAGTCATACGCGGAAATCGCGGGGGCGGTGCGGCAGATCATCACGCGCGTCTGGTTCGCGGTCAGCGTCTCCTGATACCACGGCTGCACATCAGTCGCCCACGTACCCGAGGCCGCCGCCCATGTGTCGGTCGCCTGGTCGTCAATGAGGCCCGTGGCGCCGTAGGTGACGCTAGGAAGGTCACGCTCGCCCCACTTCCCCGATTTCCAGTCCCACACCATCGCCTTGTTGCAGGCCGATTGACCAATGGTCGGAAAGCAAATGAGCGTTTCTTGCCGGATCGGGTTGGACACCACGAACGAGCGTTCGTAGTTGTCCGGGTCCATGCTGTTGAAGATGTATTCCTTGACCTGTCCGTCCGCGATGCTCTGCGTGGTCTGCCCATCGAACAGGACCACATCGCCCACGGCGAGAATCACCGTCCCCATCGGGGTATGCGCGAAGCATCCGCGCGCCATCATCCCGGTAGGTGCGGGCAGCTTCTGCGACTGGAACACCAGCGCGCCATCAATGAACGTGAAGCGGTACATGCTCCGCTCCTTGCACACGATGAAGCTGTCACCGTGCTGGAATCCGTCAATGATCGGGTCTGGCGTCTCAGCAATCTCGACCTCGCGCGCCTCCAGCGTCTCGTCAGTCGCGTCCCATGAGGTCGGCAGCGCACCGGGGAGCGCCGCAGCGGACCACTTGACCATGTGCGGGTACGCGGTGCTCGATTTCGTGACGTTCAGGGCAAAGATGAACTGCTTGAACACCCGCAGCGACTTGCAGCGCCAATTGGTGTCCCATCCGGTCAGCGTGGCGAGGTTGGTCGCCGTGTTGCCGTTCCAATACTGCGGGACGTTGAATGCGTTGTTCATCACCAGCAGCCCGCCGATGGTGCCGCCGGTCCACCGATCATCAATCGCACCGCCAGGAGCCGTTCCCGTGATGTCCGTGCGCGTGGTGCCGTCGTCCACATAGACCGCCGTCAGTCCCGCATGCACCCAATACCCGGTCGTCGCGGCTTCGTAGTAGTACAGCCAGTAGGGCGTGACGGAAGGGGCGTCGAATTGGTCATAGATCCCGCCGATGCGCTCGGCGAAACCCTTGGTGAATCGCATGTTCTTCACGGCGGACCAGACGCCAGGGCCAAGCTCCTGCGGCATCAGGTCGCGGTTCACGCCCTGCGAACAGTCCTTCACGTCATAGCGGGGCATCAGGGCGTACCCCACTTCGCGTAAAGGTAGTCCTCCACCGCCGCGCGCTCCGTGGCCCCGAGGATCTCGTCATAGATGATGATTTCGCCCACGGTGCCACGCCCCAGGTACAGCTCGCCGCCCGAGTTCTCGCCGATCTGGTCCACGATCAGCGATCCGGTGATAGCGCCCGACAGGGAAACGCCTGAACGATTCAGCCGGATCACGCCATCGGACGACGCCATCAGAAGGAACTTCGTGGATGCGTTGATGTAGGAGGACGTTTGGTAGAACGAGTCGGCGACGTTCCCATTGCCTTCGTAGACACCCACCTGGCAAGCCATCTGCGACGAGTTCCCGAGAAGGCCGAACATGTCCGTCCCGGTCTGCACTGTGTACGAACCGTTGCGGATCGCCGTCTGGTTGTATGACCCAGATCCGGTCAGCGTGGAGCCGACCATGAAACAGGTGAAGTTAGCCCCCGCGTTGAGCTTGCTGGCCGCTTTGACGTTCAACTGCGTGGTGATCGCCATGGAGTTGAGCGAGAACGTGGTGGAGTCCACCGTGGGCCGCTTTGCATCGGTAGCCTGCACGAAGTCAAGCCCGCCGTTCTTGTCCCGCAGCGACGAATACTTGCCTCCGGTCTGCGTGTAGTAGGACGAGTCGGACGCATCCAGCCACAGAACAGGGACGGTCGTGTCAGGCGCGGATCCGCCACCTCCACCAGCGCCCGAGTAGCCCATGATGAGCCGCTGAACGATGCTCACGTGAGGCCCGTCCCGCTGATGAGCCAGCTCGTCGTGGTGATCTTGACCGCCGTGGCGATGCCGTTCGCGGCCAGCGTGCGGCTACCCGTGGTCCCGGCGCCAGCAAGACGCATGGTGTCCGAGGTGATGGCGATGGTGATATCGCCAGCGCCATGCTCGTTGATGAACGTCAGCACAGTCCCAACCTGGAACGCAACAGATGCGTTCGCCGGGATGGTCCACGTTCTGGCCGTGGTGTCGGCTGCGGGGTGCAGGAAGGAGTTGTTCGCATCGGTCAGCACGAAGCCATACGCCGCAGACTTGGACGTGATGACCATCCCGCGCTCGGCCTTCAGCAGTGTCTTCAGAAGCCGGATGTGGGCCGCGCCTTCGCTGCGGACATCGGAGTCCGCCGGATAGCTCGCGTTCAGGTCGTTGATGCTGGAGGCTGATTCGACGGTCATGGATTACTCGCCGTTGAAGATGTTGGAACGCCCGCCCGTGCCCGGCAGGTCGGTTCGCAGCGGCACGCGCCGGCTGCGGTTCTCGGCATTGGCGAAAGACCGAAGCGCCGTCTCATACAGCGCCGAATACTTCTCGATTGCCTGGTCGTCTTCCGTGAACATCGCCGCTTGTTTCAGCGAGCCGTACAGGTAGATGTCAGGCCGGCGAGTCAGCAGGTAGTTCGTCGGGTTCGCGTCCGACAGGTCGGTCTTCCTGCGGTAGCGGAACCGCACGCTGTACGCGGACGCACACGGGCAGTCGAAACGGATGGTCGAGCCGTCAATGGCCCACACGCTCGGCTCGGCACTGTCGCTGTCGTATGGCAGTTCCTGCGGTAGACGCTGCCGCAGTTGGATGCGCTCGCTGTCAATGACCAGCCACAGGGCAATCGGGCTGATGTAGTCCGAAGGAAGGTCAATCGTCGCGCTGTTCAGCGTGGCGGTGAGGCCCGTGTCATATTCCTCTTCCCGAGGGAAGAGCCGATCCGGGAAATCCGCCTCGCACAGTTGGATGAAAAGGGCGACGTTCTCCGTGATCTGCGTGTCACCATCACGTTTCATCATTCCAGGGATCGCCGCTTTCAGCGTGGCGTAGTTGGTGACGGGATCCACGGCCTACCCTCTCAGCCCTTGGCCTGCTCAATCGCCTCGTCAATGGCGCGCAGCAGTCCCTTTCGAGCCCGGCCTTCGCGCTCGCGCACCCGCAGGCCCTCCAGAGCCGATACGGTCATGCCGTCCAGCAGCGCGATGATCTCCGGCGCGTTCTGGTCCAGTACGTCCGTGATCCTCGCGGCCGGTTCCGGGTCCAGCATTGCCTGAACAGAAGGCGCAGCCGTGGACGCAGGGGCGGGCGGCGAATCGGCAGCGATGGATTCCCCGGTGTTGACGTAGACCCAGCCGAGCTTCTTGTGTCGCTCCACTTCGCCCATGTCGTACAGGGGCATCACACCGTGATCGGCGCTTTTCATCCAATGGGGCATGTCAGTCTCTCCTAGACGCCAGCGAAGTTGAGGGTGTCCGCAGCGTGGTCTAGCTGGCTTTCGCTCGGTCCCGTGAAGTCAACGCACATCTGCACCGCGTCCCCATCCGAACAGGTGACGCGGATCAGGTAGGCATCTGGCATCGTCTCGGCGTAGGTCTGCGCGATGCTCACGCCACGCGCCGAGAGCCCTTGCTTGACCGTCTCCACAGTCGTCAACAGGTCGGGCATGGTTGGATCCTCATCTGCCGCCGCAGGCTGTCGGAGACTGCGACGATTTCATGGGCAGGGCACTCCACCAGCGCCCGCAGCAGTCCGCCGGATCGCTCCATGAAAGAGCCCGGAACGGTCAGGCGCATGATTTCGGCCATGCCGGTAGTCAGCATGTACAGATCAGGCGAGGTATCGAATCTGCGGCCGTCCACTTCAACTGTGAACCGGCCATCCTGTAGCTCGGCCTCATCCATGTAGGCATGCGTTTGCTTCGTGTAGCTGCCCTCGCAGCCGAAGAACACGACACGCCGATAGCCCATGAAAGGCGCTACGGTGAAGGCCATCATCGCGGTGGCCGTGCTCACGATGTGGCCGCCGGGAACGTCGTTCACGAGGTCAAAGACCCGAACGTCGGCGCCCTCCAGCGCCCCGAACACGCGCGGATGGCAGCGCGTAGCCAGGATGGCCCGCTTCGCTCCGCTCACCCGTTCGGCCAGGAAGTCGCACGGGTCAACGGAAATCAGCGTGGAGTCAATGCCGTGCTCACGAAGGAATCGGCACGCTCCATTGATCGCCCAAACGTCCGCGAAGCCGCGAACCTCGTCCAGGTGATCGGCGATGGATGGGCCGCCGCCGACAACCGCAAGCGGTCTATCGTGCGGCGGCACCTCGCCAATGAAAGGCAGTCCCAGCGCGTGAGCATGCGCGACATGCAGCAGCATCTCGTCATGCGGCACCGGAACGTGCCCTTCAAAGGCGATCTTCACGACGTGGCGATCAGGCCGCGCGTCTTGAGGGCGTCGAGCAGCGCGTTGAAGTTCACGACGATCTGCGACAGCGTGGCGCTGGCCGTGATCGTGGCGATGTAGCTGATCTGCGTGGTCGGAGTGGCGCCGTGAAACGCCACCTTGTCGCTGGCCGATTGGCCGAGCTGCGTGCCATCCGGGCGACCGTCGGAGAGTTGGTTGTACTCGGGCATTTGATGCTCCTAGTGAGAAGATGAAGGGGGAGAAAAGGCCCCGAAGGGCCTTGCATCAGTTGGTGATGCGGCAGCTCCACTCGGGGCGGAACACCTTGAAGCCGTAAAGCACGTCCAAGCGGCACAGCAGTTCGTCGTTGCGGATGTCCGAAGCCATCCACACGCGAATCGAAAAGCCTTCGTCGCGGCGCACCACGCACTTGTGTGCGTCGTCCATCACGGGCATATCGGCCATGACGAACGCGAACGCATCGCGGTGGTACATCAGGTTGTGCTTGTAGGACGTGTTCGCCGAGCCGACCACGGTGATGGTCTTGCTGTTGAAGTCCGTCGTTGCCAGCTGAGCGCCCGCAGCCGAGCACACGTTCTGCTTCGCGCCGGTCAGGTAGATCGTCGGAGAGACGGTCATGTCACCACCGGAGCCGGTGCCGGCCGTGTTGGTGAACTGCTGCAGGTAGCCCAGGCTCGCCTTCGTCTCCGGGTGGCAGGCGTACACACCGTCGATGGTGAACACCGAGCCGACCGTCAGGGTGACAGGTGCGGCGGTGTCAGCCGAGACGGTGGAGCCGCCATCGGTCACGCCGGCCGCCGCATCGGTGGTGCCGGTCACGTCCGATCCGTTGCCGTGCGAGTAGGTGCGCTCGTTTTCGTAGAAGTCGGCCATCGCCGAGCGGCCGTAGTAGCCTTCCACGAACGCCTTCTCCACCTGATCGCCGGGCATGAACAGGCCCTTGTTCGCGTTGACGATGGACGCCATCGTCACGGAATCGAGCTGCAGCGCGCGGTTGCGATCCTTCGGCGCGAGGCCTTGGTTCAGCCGGGCGCGGGCCAGGCCGAGCGCGGTGATGTCGCCGGATGCGCCGACCACCGTGCCAGCGGTGCCGACGAGGTTGTACGTTGCCTTGGTGGCGGTGGTGATGCAGTCGCCATCGATGCCGCTCACGAGCTGCGAGATGGCAGGCTCAATGAAGCGGCGCGAGAACGCGCGGACCTGTGACGGGTCGTCAACGTTCAGCGCCAGGTCGGCGGACGTGAATCGCATGTCAACACCATCCTGGGTAGCCAGGGTGATGGTCTGCGTGGTTTCCTCGGTGTCCTGCACATCCATGATGCGCGAACCCTGACGCCGCGTGTAGCGGTTCGGCTCGCGCACGCGCAGAGTGCCGCCGATGCGCCCGCCGCCGATGTTCTGCGGCTTGAAGCTCTCATCGAACTGACGATCCACCGTGCTGGTGAAAGTGGCCTTCTCGTGGGCGATGGCCAGCCCTTCCTTGGCGATCATGTCGATCACCTTGAATGTGTTGCTCATGTGTGTTCCTCAGCGCCTCGCGGCGTTAGAGATGCCGACCTCTCGCGGTCAGCGACCTGCCGACTTTCGACGGAACTCCCGGTATTCAGCCGGGCTCATGTCGGAAACCGACTTCTGCGTCTTCGCCTTGCCGCCTTCGATCCGACTGGCCGGCTTGTCAGGCGCGGGCGCAGGCTTCTTGATGGTGGAAAGACGTTCCTTCACGGACTTGTCCCACTTCTGCGCCTTGTCAAGCGCGACGGCGATGGCCGGGTTTCGCAGGAGGAACTGACCAAGCTGCTGGGTGTTGATCCCTAGACCCTTGGCGTATCCCTCCAGCTCCGCGTCCTTCGCGGGAGACCAGTCCTTGATTTCGCGCATGAGGAAGGTCTGAGCGTCACTGAACAGCTTGGCATGGGTCTGCTGCTGTGCCAGTTGCATCTGTTGCTGCTTCTGCGCGATGGAGCCCTCCAGTCGCGGGCGAACGCCCTGCAACTGCATGAACTCGTCCCGAAGTTGTTGAGCCAGTTCCGGGTTCTGCTGGCTGACTTGTGGCAGCGCCTGTGCGATCTGCTGCATGCGGGTGTCAATCGCACGCATCTGGAATCGCTCGTTTTCGAGCTGTTCCGCCACCTGTCGCTCGCGGGTGAAGCTCTCGCGCTCGGACTCGAACGCACGCCGTTCTTCGGCGTGGCTCATCGTCTTGCGCGTGTAGTCCTGCTGCATCAGCCTCTCGGCCTTGATGCGCTCCAGGGCTTCCTTCCTTCCGCGAAGTTTGACGCCCTCCAGTTCCTCTTCGATCTCGTCAAGCTCGGGTGACTGCTCAAGCTCTTGGCCTTGCAGTTCCTCGCCAGACTCGTTCTGCGGGGTGACTTGGGTGCCAGTGGCCGTATCCTGGCCGGTGGGTGCAGATTCCGTCGCCGGATTGTCTGCGGTCATTTCGAGCATGTAGCTCTCTCCTTGCGGTCGCTTCTCAGCGATGCGCTGCCCCGATCAGTGCGCGCGTGCGCTACCGGGCCGGGGGCTGTTCGGCCTGGGTTCAGTGAAGATTCTTTACAGCCTCAAGAACGGGCGACATGCCAGCCGCACGCCGGCCGTACTTGGCGAGCGCATCCGCCATGCTCAAGGCTCGGCCGACTTCCTCGAAGTCCACGCGGAAGAATCGAACGTCGTCACCATCGAGGGACTTGAGCGTTTCTCCGGTCGGCGTGTAGATCGGGCGCAGTACGCGGTACATCAGTCGTCCTCAGAAGTGGGAACCCCGCCGTTGGGCGGGGTGTCGTCTCGTTCTTCGCCGGGCATCTCCGGGCCTTCCGATTCCTCGGGTTCCTCTGGCTCCTCGGGCTGCGGCACCATGACAATCGTCTCGGTGGTCTGCGTATGCGTCGGTGGAGCCACTGCCAGCGCCTGCGCCACGGTCTGCGCGACCAGCGCCTGAATCTGATCGGGCGTGATCGTCGCGCCCAAGACCTTGAGCCGTTCCGTCTCGGCTTCGTATGCCTTGATTTCAGCCTCGCGCTGTTGGATCTGGAGTTCCGCGACCTTCACCGGGTCAGGAGCGGCGGCCACCTGAGGCGCCTCGGGCTTGAGAACCTGCATGCGCTTCGTCTCGGCATCGGCCGCCTTGATGTCCAGCTCCTTGTCTTTCAGCGCGAACTCAGCTTGTCGGTCGGCCATCTGCTTCTGCAGCTCGGCGATCTGACCCTGCAGCACAGAAACCGCCTGCTTAGCCTGCGCGTCCTGCTGCTGGAGCATCTGCTGCAGCTGCGCCACCATCGGATCAACCTGCGACCTCGCCTGAGGCGGCAGCATCGCCTTGAGGCGTTCAGCGACTTGCTCCGAGCCCGGCCAGTCCAGATTCTTCGCCAGCAGGTCGCCGATCAGTCCCGCCGACTGCGGGAAGACGCGGATGAACTCCATCATCTGCGTAGCGGCTTCTTCGCGGCGGCTGGTGAAGCTCGGACCAGCGGTCACGGTCACATCGTACTTGCCGGCCGACAGGTCGAACACCCGAACCAGCGCCTGCAACTGAGGCGACGGCGGCACGTTCGGCGGCAGCGGCACGAACTGCGGCGGGCCAGATTGGTCCTGCTGTTGCGGGATCTGCTGACCCGCCATGACCGCCTGCAGGATCTGCGGGTTGACCGCCGGCTGATTCACCGGGATCTGATAGCTGGTGCCGTCTTCTTGCACGGCGCGCAGGATGCGCTCTTTGCTGTAGACCTTCGGCAGCAGGTCGAGGATGATGCGCCCGCCGTGCTCCACGGCACGGTTTCTGTTGTCGCGGAAATCGTAGGTGGAGACATCCCCCTCGCGCTGGCGGGCCATGATCGCGCGTCCGCTCGTCTCGTTGCTCCGCGCCCCGAGCGAGGCGTCATAGATGCCCATGATCGCCTTCATGTCGTCGGCGGCCATCAGTGCTTCCTGCATCACGCCTGCGGGCGGCCCTTGGAACACCTGGCGCTGCGGCATCGCCCCGGGCGCTTCTGGCACCGGGTCATACTCAAGATAGGCGTGGGGCTCGACGTTCGCGGTAGACCAGCGGTCCGCGTCACTGTTGAACATGCCCTTCGGGCCGATGTACGGCGCCTTCGGCTGCAAGGCCCCCAGCTCCGCAGCCAGCGACCGCTGATAGTTGTAGAGACGCTGCGAGTCCTTCGCGCGATGGATCAACGAGAAGAACAGCCGCTTGCCGTTGACGTTCGTCTCTTCCCCGTACATCGGGACGATGGGGATGTACTTCCCGGCCCAATCGTTCTCTTCCAAAACGTCAGTGCCGGTGATGATCCGTTGACGGACCTTCCATGTCCACGCATCGCGGTCGCCAACCACCGTCACACCCTGCGCGGTGAGCATGTCGGCGATCTTCATCAACTGCTCTTCGTAGAGCACCATGCCATTCGACAGCTTGATGAGTCGCGTGGGCTTCTTCTCTCGGATCCACCGCTCGGCTACGCGGATCTTCTCGCCCTTGTCCTCAAACCACTGATCGGTGTAGTCCTTGGAATCAGCTTGGAAGCTGGTCGCCTTGGCATCGGTGCCCCAGCGGTCCTCAAACTCGCTCTTTGAGTACCAATCCGTTACGAATGCGCGCTTCCAGTCAATCGACGTTCCCGCCGTGCTGTCATAGTCGCCGTACACGCTGAACGGGTTGGAGACGCGAACGATGCTGATTTCCTGCTCGAAAGCATCGTCGTCCGGGTAGTCCACGGCGATGCGGAAGTACCCGAAGCCGCACGTCACCGCGAAGTCATAGGCGCAGTCGTATGCCTGGTCCGCCTGGCTCGCCGTTTCGATGTTGCGGATCAAGTCTGACTGAATGTCGGCGGTGAGCTTGTCCGCGCCGTTGCCGACAGGTTGAACCTTGATCTGCGCGCGGTTGATCCGGGCGTCGTTCGTCACCTGCTTGGTGAACGCCGGCAGGCGGTTGATGGTCAGGCACGGGCGGCCGGAACTCTCGCGTCGAGTGCGGTCCTTCTCGTCCCACTGCTGGGAGAGCTTGGCGAACTCAAGGTCGGCGAGAGACTGCTTTCGCTGGTCGCACTCGTGTTCCTCGCACGCCGAGAACTCGTCGCGGTCGTCTGCGAGGGTGTCTTTTTCCATGTTCTGTTTCCGGCGTCGTCTCGACGTTGGGATGTGGCGGCTAGATGCGCAGGGGATCTAGCTTTCGGAGGTCGTGCAGCCTGATGCCATCGCGCTTGGCCTGTTGGATCAACATGGCCCGCAGATGGTCGCGCTGGGGGCCGGTCATGCCGTCAATCGTCAAGAACGTCTCGCAAGAAAGCTGCCGGCATTCCGTCGCAATGTCGAGCCGCGTCAAAAATGCGTCTCTCCGCAAGTCGTAGGCGCTCGTCTCGCGGATGAAGTCATCCCAAGTCAGGATGTTCTTCACCGGCATGATGACGCAAGACGGCAGGACAGCGGCGGCCGCCCCGGCGGCGAACATACCCATGAGGCCGCGTCTCGTGATGTTCATGACTTACCTTTGTCCGATGTACCGCGTCGGCCCACCCGAGCGCATGTAGGCCGCCAGCGTGGCGCGCGAGACGAGCCACATCGGGCGCGGCGGGTTGGCAAGACCGTAGGCACTCAGCACGGCTAGCGCGATTGGGTTCAGTTTCATCTCATCCCATCCATGATTGCGCGATGCGAACCGGCTTCTTCGCCGCTTCCTTCGCTTTCGGTTCTTCGTAGGCCACGCAGCACAGCCCGAACGCATCCGCCGCATGGCTTGACCAGTCGTGTTCAGGCCCAAGCCCGATCTGGCGGTTGTCGTCTCGCTTCTCGTGATACCAACCAAGTGCGTCAAGACCGGGCTGCGTCGTCTGTTCGTTGAACCACATGGAACCGAACAGCCGGCGACCGGCTTCAATGCGAGCCTTCGCAGCTCCGCGCCCCTGATTCGGGACCACCGTGACCTTGTAGCCAGCCTTCCTCAAGGCCGACTCATACGACACGTCAAACACCGCGTCATGCCGCTCGCCGTCGTGCGGAAGCCAGAACTGGCAGCGGTCCGGGGTGTAGCCCTTGCCGCGCATCCAGTTCAGATGCGTCTCCAGCGGCTGGCCTACCGCTTCGTAGTAGTCCAGCACGCGGATTTCCTTGCCGATGAACTGCGCGATCCACAGGGCGAAGGCATCAGCCCGCGCTCCAGTCCCGCCGATGTCCACAAAGGCCCGCAGCGTCATCAGCGGGTCAACAGGTACCCGCCCGATCCGTCCGTCCGCCTTCGCCTGGGCGATGTTCTTGGCGTAGTAGGCGCCTTCCAAGACCGTGGCGTATCCGCCTTCCCATATGTGCTCGTATTGCTCCGGCTGCATCCGCAGGCAGTCCAGCCGCTCCTGTTCCAGCACATCCGGGAACCACGGGTTGTCCCGCCAATTCGCCTTGACCACGATGGCGTCGGTCGGAAGTGACTCGCCCCTCAACAGAGCATCAACGGCATCGCTCTTGCGCCTCGGGTTCCACGAGAACCACAGCTCCGACCCAGCCGCGCGCAACGTCGGGCGCAGCATGTTCAGCGACACCGCCGATGCCGTCTGCGCTTCCTCCCACCATGCACGCTTGAACCCCTCCAGCGACTTGATGCTGTCCGCCGTGTAGTCCTGCATGCCTTTGAAGATCATCAGGCCATCGCCCGGCGTCTCAATCTCGGTCTTGAACACCCGGAAGCCGTCCGACTCACCAAGGCCGAGCGATTGCAGTTTCGCCTCAATAAGCGCCTTGGACGACTGCGCCAGGTCTTTCTGCACCTCGCGGATGCACACTGACCGCAGGCCCTCGCCGCCGCTCTCTCCGGGCTCGGCCAAGCTGTCTTCAATGAGCATTTCGGCGAAGCAGTGGCTCTTGCCGCTACCGCGCCCACCCCAGGCCCCCTTGTACCGGCTGCGCTTCAACAGCGGGGTGAAGACTCGGGGTGTCTTGATCTCGAGCGTCTTCACGCCTTCGGGTCTACGATGGTCCGCTCAATGCGGGCGAACTTAACGGGACCGCCGCCTTCGCCGGTCAGTTCAACGGCCTTCATCTCGCGCCACTTTTCAGGGCAGCGGTTCTTCAGCCAAAAGATCATGGCCGTCGGGTCAGGCGGGTAGTGCTTCCTGATCGCCGTCTGGACAAGCTCGCCGCCGACGACTCGGATATCAACCTCGTCGTGTTCGTAGCCGACAGCGCGCCGGTAGAGGCTTTGCGCGACCTTCTCGTCAGCCTCTTGCTTTGGCAGCTTTAGGGCGTCCGAAAATTTCTGGTGCTGCACTTTCCACAGCGCGACGGTTGAAACCGCGACCCCGAAGAAGTCAGCCAGTTGAGCGTCAGTCGCCCCCAGCTTGCACAGCTTCGCGGCTTGCTCGGCGTACTCAGGCTTATAGAGACTGGGGCGGCCTCTGCCTCGTTTGTCTTGCGCGGCGTCTTTGGCTGATGCTGTCTTCTTGGTGGTTGCCATGATTGAAGCTCCGTCCTTTCGGGTGGTTGGCTTCCGGCCTTGTCTGTTACAAGTTTTGGTATCAGCCCGGTGTTTTTGGACACTTCCGCGCCGATTCCGTTACACATTAAGAAGCATTGGCTACTTCTTTCGTGCTTCCCGGTCGGTGAATGCCGCCATCGGGCCGACTTGGGAGGGGAGTCGGGCTGGTTACGGGGGTTGGTCTGCCCCCGCTGGAGGCGCCGTTCGCTGTCGCGCCTGCTTACCCGTCGGACGCGCGGCGGGGAAAGTGCGGCTCGTTACGAGCCACCGGGCAGGCTCCGGCCTTGCAGGGGAAGGGGTCGGCCCGCGCTTCGCCAGAAGCCCCCGGGTTAGTGGGTACGGGCCGTTATGGGGGCTGGGGGCGCGATCCGGCTTGCTGATGGCCTGGGTTGATGGATCGGCCCCCGAACGGGGTTGCGCAGGGCGGACTTGAACCGCCGACCTCGTGCGTATGAAGCACCTGCTCTGACCGACTGAGCTACTGCGCTGTGAAGGGTTGCCGGCTGGTGTTCGCCCACCAAAACCCGTGGTTTTGATGCACCAGCCGGCGGAAACGAGAAAGCCCGCACGGTGGCGGGCTTGTTGGTTTGCTCTGCTGGCCGGGCGCTACTCCGGCGATGTGTTTCGACTTCACCCGGGAGAATCCGGTAGAGCGGTCTGCGGCCACCTTCCTGCCTTACGCCCCGGACGAATCTTTATCGGCCTCCGGGGAGCCTAGCGTTTCTTCGACTTTCAACGCCGCAGCAGAGCAAAAGAGTGAGGGCGGCTCCATTAGTGCTGGAGGGCCGCTCTCTGGCACCCCAGAGATGGGCTTCTTAGGGCGTGACCCCTTATCCGCCTCCACTCTTTTGCGCTGACACCTATCCCCTCATGGTCGGGGCGATCTTGTTATGGCCGGCTCTCCCGGCCTCTATTACGCTTGCCTTCCATTGTCAACCGCCGTTTAGCGACTGTCAAGGGTCACAAATCCATCTTCGGCGCGAGCGCCGCCATCGCCGCAGGCCCAGCCGTCGCTAGCTCCCGCTCCATGATCGCCACCAGCCAGCTAGCCAGCTCACGGTGACGCTCGATTACCTGCGCCTCCAGCGGCATCCGGCCGAATCCGCGGCAGGCCGGGCAGTCCTCCACCCCAAGCGTCACAGTCCCCGGAATCTTGAGCTTGCCATGCCCGCCGCATGGCCTGCACGCTCCATGCCGATACCACGCGAGGCACGCGCGGGCCAGGTCTGCCGCTTCCACCGGGCTGCACTTGACGCGCAGATGCCGAGCATGGCGCCATGCATCGTCGGCCAGGTGATCCACGATTAGCGCCTGGGCGCGGTTGTCGCCGGCCAGTAGGCGGGACAGCGCCACAGCCAGCGGCGCGCGCTTGGCGGCCAGTCCGTAGGCGCCGAGTACGTCCGTGTCGCTCATCGTTGTTTTCGGGTCCACGGTGAGCGTGCGGCTGTTGATGGCGCTGGCGTAGCGGTCGGTGATTTTCATTCGTCTCCCTTCATCGGCACGCCCTGCGGCCACCCAAACAGCCCCACGATTGCGGCCCGTGTCTGCCGTCCCCATTGAGGCTCTATCTGTCGGCGCTTCTCTTTGCTGAATAGCGCGCCTTGGTCGAATCGGCTATGGCACCCACGCACCCCAGGCCGATCCGCGCAGAGCGGGAAACAGTCGCGGTCGTCAGTCTTTGCGCCCATTCCCTTACCTGTATTCGGGTGCGCCGCTTGGCTGTAGCCGACCAAACAGCAGTGGATACAGGGCAGCTTGGCGACTAGGCGGCGGTAGGTCTCGCTTTCCACCGTCTCAGTCTTCGGAAGCGGCCCAGCCGTAGACCCGCCCATGACAGCCGCCCGCCTGGGCATGCATGTCTGCGCCTGGGCGGCCATGCGCTCGGCGCGCGCGGCAATGCGCTGCTCGCGGGTGGGCTGGGGGGAGCGGGTCCATGTCATGGGGTCAGGGTCGCCCCAAGAACTTGATCGTGCTCGGACCGTACTTGTTGCGCACGGGCTGCTCGCAGAAACGGCGGAACGCCTGTTCGTGCAGTTCGCCAGGCAGCATCTCGATGCCCGTCCCCATCAGGCCGCCTTTCCATGAGCCCTTTTCTGTGCCGACTTCGGCAGAGAAGGCTATGTCCAGTGAGCGCCGGATGCGCGGCTTGGTAAACCACGAAAGCCACTTGCACCACTTTTCGCCCAGCAGCCATTCGCGTTCTTCGATGCGCGTGGTTGCCGTGATCTTCTGGCCGTCGTAGTCCTCGATCAGGAATGCCACGGTCGGGCACTCCTTGCGCTTGGCGTCCATGACTTCCCACGGGCACGGCTTTTGCTCGGTCCAGAAGTGCTCGCCTTGCAGCCCGTAAAAGCTGTGGCGAACGTGCCGCCATTGCGTCCACGGCAGATGCGTGCACCACACCTTGTCGGTAGTACTGTAGTGCGTCTGCGCTCCATGCCAGACCTGCACGAATCCATGCGGAGACAGGCCGATGCCGTACTTGTTCGGGTACTCGTTCCAATACCCGCCACCACGAGCAGCCCAATAGGCATCACCAGCAACTGCGTGCCATTCCCTCCATGGCCTGATGATGGGTGGCAGGTCAACGCGGAACCACCATTGCCCGACCAAGACATTGAAGTTGCACCCCGGGTACTCGACCGACCCGGAGTCCAGATGGAACCCATAGGACCGATAACTGCCGCACTTGGCAAGCGTGAACGGTCCGAAGAATCGGTCGTTGTCTGAGATTCTGCGATTACGCGCCATCCTGTCTCTCCTATCGTCTTGCCGCAGACCGTGCGGCTTCGGTGGTGTCGGTCATGGAGTGGGGACCAGCAGCTTGCCGGGATCGATGCCTGCGCGCAGACTGCGCACCGTGGCCGACGTGGACGAGTAAGCGGCTTGCGTGCCTGCTGCGTTGGCTTTGAAGTTGCCTGCATAGGCGCCAACGCTGCCGAAAGACTGCGCGGCGGCAAAGGCGTCTTGGTTGGCGGCCAGAAACACGAATTTCCAGCCGTTTGCCTCGGCGTGCTTGGTCATTTCCTTGACCTTGTCTTGGTTGTACTCACGGCTCGCGTTTTCGCCGCCGTCTGTGATGACGCAGACAACCACCAGTTGCGCCCACTTCTCCGATGCGATGCGCTGGCCCTGCTCGTTGAGCGTGCGCCCGATGGCGTCATAGAGCGCGGTACTGCCACGCGGCACGAAGGTCTGATTCGTCAGTTCCTTGGCGTCTTTCACCGGAACGCCCGCGCTCACAACCTCGTACTTGTCGTCAAACTGCGTGTACGTGATGCGCGCTTCGCCCGGTTGAGCCTGCTGCTCTTTGAGGAAGGTGTTGTAGCCGCCAATCACGTCCTTGGCGATGGATGCCATGGACCCGCTGCGGTCTGTGATGACGATGATTTCGGTGTTCAAGGTTGCTCCTTACAGTTGTGCCGTCACTATTCCGCCTGACGGCTTGGCGGTCATGCTCTCTGCGCCTGCATCTGTAGTCGCCAGTCTATGTATGCATCGCTGGGGGTGTAGCCGTAGCCTTGTGTGGGCATCAACCAAGGCCACTCAGGCAGCGTAAAGACCGGAACCCGGCAACACCAGATGCCATGACGGCAGGTGATGTGTGGCTTCATGCCGTTAACTCAGAAAGTTACCTGCGCGAAACACGGGCACTCAGGCCGCTTGCAGGACATAAACATCATGGGATACATCAGCGCACCGCACGCACCACATACCGCGATAGGCTTGTCAGGTCGCTGCGGTTGTACTGGTGTGCGTGGCGGGATGACTGGCAACTCTTTGCCATCAACGATGCGTGTAGTTTCGTCATTCATGCTGTAACCCTTTCACCCTGCGCGGGTAGATAGATTCCTTGCTCTGCTGCCCATGCCTCAACATAGGAAATCAGTTCCGCACATTCGCCCTTGGACAGATCCGACGTGCGGCGGAAAACTACGTCAACGCCATGCCCATCCAGCGCGGGCAGGATCTCCACCGACTCACCCCGGGCACGTAGCCACGACGCGACCAGAAGCCGCTTCCACACTTCCACGTCGCGCTTCTTCCCGGCCCACTCCTGCGTGCGCGCAATGTGCGTGAGCAATGCATGCAGCAGCCGGTTCTCCGCGTCGCTGCGCTTCTCAGGGCGCACCTCCAGCGTCAGGCGATGCCCGGCCATGAGTAGCGGCTTGATCCACTTCCACGCAGTCATGAGCGCGGCGTGAGCCTGTACGGGCTCCCATAGGGGTAGGGTCAGTCGGTCAGTCATTGGCGTATTCCCGCTCCGCCATCTCGCAGAAAATCCCGCATTGGACCTCCGGCTCGCTGGTGTAGTCGCCTGCCTCCGGGTCAATCTCGTCTAGAAACTTGTGTACGCCGTTGACCAGTAGAGGCTTGGCGCCAAGGCGCCGCGATTGCTCGCATGCTTGCTTGAACTGTTCCGGGAAGTGAATCCTGATTCGGTTCCAATAGCCTTGACCGCCTGCCTTCCGGCATCCAATGCAGTTGTTGTGCTTGAACCCGAGCTTGTACATCGCGGGCAGTTCAATGCCCGCGCGCTGCACCATGCCTAGACAATCCGCGTGGGTGAGCCCCGACAGGATCAGCGGGGCCACGGCGTCAATGTTGTTGGCGTCTAGGAAATCGTCCCATCGATCCTGTTCCTCGGCGGTGTAGCCAAAGACGTGCCGGTCGCTTGGATGCTCAAAGGCGCGTCGCACATCACCCTTCAGGATTCGCGTGCATGGGGCGCCCTTGATGCCGCTCCAGTAACCACGGCGCTCGTTCACAGTTATCACGCTGCCGTCGTACTCTTTCGCGATTAGGTTGACGATTGGTTGGCCGAACCAACTTTCGCAGTCAGCGGCGAAACGGTCGTTGTCTGGGTGTTCTTCGCGGACGATGCATCGTGCGATAACAACCTCTTGGCCCAAGCCTCCAAACTGCTTTAGCGACAACTTGGTAGCGACTGCGGACGCAGCGCCGCACGAAAACCAGCACACGATTCTTGTCATCCCCGCACCTCGAAAAGATCCGCCGTCCTGTCATCGCGCTGCACCGGATCGCGCTTCTGGCGCTTCGGCTTTGCGCCAAACATCGCCCGCGCGCACTGCGGGCCGAATGCGTAGTCGCCTACCATGATCGGAGGGCGCTTTAGGGGGCGGTGGCAGCGGGTGCAGGTGGTCATGCGTGGCCCTCGCGCGCGGATGGGGACACCTTGTAGTCCTTGAAGATTGCACCTTTGCTAGCGTCTCCCACTTTGCAGTGGCGAACCCATACGCGCTTCCCGCTGGCTTTGATCGTTCTCCAGTGTCCGCGCCGGTCATGCAGTCTGGGGCTTGCGTGGGTCCCGCCGCTTGCTTCGCTTGGCGGCTTCGTCGGAGCTACAACCACGGTGCGCCATGCAAAGCTCAATGGCTTTTTCCCCTTGACGGCACGCGATCTGTTGATGGGGTGTTCGCTGACCGTTGGCTGATATGCTTCAGATGCGCTTTTTGCCATGCGCGACAGCCATTCCATGACCATGACTACAGCGCGTAGCGCCTGGGTGCGGTCGTTCGCGTTATGCAATCCAACCTTCCCATCAGGTTGACGAATCACATTGAAAGCTCCCATCTCCACGATCCCGCGCTGGGTTCGTGTAAGGCCAGCAATTCCAAGTACGTTTTCGCGGCCACCTGTTACCGCAATCACGAATAGGTCGCCATCGGCATCAAGCCCGCAGATGGCGCATCTGTCGAATGGCGGGTGCATCAGCATGTCAACGTCAACCGGGCATTCGCCGCTGTACTCAGGCATCTGACCTACGTCAAACCACATTGCCGTTGTCGGATCGCTGACCAGGCGCGATGCCGCCCGCACTGTTGGCGTCATGACACCCCCTCGAACAGATCCGGCGTCCGCTCGTCCCTCGCCGCAGTCACGACGACACGGCGCGGCTTCGGCTTGCGGCCCAGCACGGCCATCTGGCACTTCGGGCCGAGCCCCGTTTCAGAGGGCGCGCGCATCGGGCGATGGCAGCGGGTGCAGCGGATCACGCACGCCTCCGCGCATCGTTGGCGGACAGCAGACCGGCGAAGGGGTGCGCCGTGTACTCCTTGTAGGCCAGCCCTCGCTTGATCCGTGACGCGACCACGCCAGACACACCCAGCTCGCGCGCCGTCGTGTACGGTCCTTTGTCGCTGTTCAGGATCGCCGCGACTTGCTCGGGCGAAATTTTCCCGCGCCCGGCCCTCTGCGCCTCGGACAGCTTGCGCGACCTGGTGAGCTTCGTCGCCTGCGTCATCTGCTCATGCATCCGCTTGGACCGCTCACCCAGCGTGATGACGTGCAGGCAGTTCTTGTGCAGGCATGCGGCCTTCCCGCACCGGGTCGAGACAACCATGCCATCGGGTACAGGCTCGCCCGTGTACAGCTCCCACAGATACCGGCGGACGGTGAAGCTGCGGCTCCTGCCGTCCTCCCACACGTAGCCGGTCGGATGCCCGTTGTGCGAGACCTTGCCCGTCCAGATGAGACAACCGTCCTCGTCATGGCGGCACTTGCCAATGATGGCGGACTTGCTGGGCTTGCTCATCGCGCACCCCCGGCATTCGTCACCGCCAGCGCGTCCAGCGCCTCGACCACCGTCACGCCCTGCGGGAACACGCACTCCGGCGTGATGCCGTAGGTGCCGTCTCCAAAGGCGCGGATGGCCCCGTTGTTCACCATCGCGCGCACCGATGCGGTCAGCGTCTTGTCCGATACCTTGCACGCTTCGCGCAGCTCTGCAATCGTGCTGCGACCACCGCGCGCCGTCGCCAGCCAGATTTGTGCTGTGTAGCCTCTCATGCTGTCCTCCATTCAATCCGCACGCCCCACGGGCCGCGTTCCTGTTCGTATTCGTAGCGAACCGTCTTTCGGTCGCGGTCGTTCACGCCCAGCCATTCGGCGATCTCGTCGCGGGCGCCCTTGAGCGCGCTGGCTAGGTTGTCGTCGTCCAGTCCGTTGCTCGGCGCGATCCGCGTCAGCGTCACCACCAGCGGAACCGCCGGCCGCTTGACCGACGCCAGATGCCACGCGACAAGCTGCCGCTCGCCCTTCACGCGCCTGGCACGGGCCTGCCAGTGCTCGCGGGCGTTCATGCCGCTAACGGTGCGCAGGGGTACATGGATCACGCTTTGCCTACTTGCTGACCAGCTCGGCGACAAGCTCAGGAACACGAAGCCGGATCGGCTCGTCATGAATCACGCCGTCATCCGACGTGTACGCGCGCACGCCTATGCTCTTTGCGCATTCATCGACAAGCCCGCGATAGAAATCAGCGTTTCGCGACTGTTGAGCGGCGGTTTCCATCCACATCGCTATTCGCCGCGCGATCGACTCGGCAAGTCTTGAGTCCATTTCAATCCCGCTTGTTTCCTCGTCGCACCAGCACTGCGCGGCCAGTTCGCGGGCTTCTTCGATCCAGTTCATCACTTTCCCTTCCTCGCGGCCAACCGCCGCAGTTCCGCCTCGCTGTGCCCCAGGCCCGTCCAGACCCTGAGCGCAGCCCTCAACCGCTCCCGCTTTTCCTCCGACGGAATGCGTAGCTGCTGGATCAGCCGCAGATACCGCCCCCCGCACTCCAGGCACGCCGGGTCGCATTGGCGCCAGCTCGGATGTGTCGCGTGGCGGGTGCAGTCGGTGCAGGTCATGCACGGTAGTAACTCGTCGGCTCTTCGCCGTCATGCGCAACGAACTGCTGCGAGTTCGGCTCGTACCAAAGGCCAATCGTTCCTTCCCACTCACCGTTTCGCTGCTTGTCGCAGATCAGGCGGGTGTCGGGGTCGGCCTCGTTCACCGACGCGCCGGCCGCACGCTTCTTTTCCTTCTCCTTGTTGCGCCAGACGGTGATGACGTTGTCAGCCTGGTCAACGATGGCGCCAGATCCCTTGTAGTCGTACTTATTCGGAACGTAGGATTCGTTCGCCGGCTTCTTGATGTGGTGCACCAGATGCACATGGATCGCGTGATCCCGTGCGATGGCGCATAGCTCGTCCACGAAAGCCTTCTGCCCGTTGTAGTCGTCCTCACCGGCCACGCACTTCATCAGGCTGTCGATGAATACCTGCGTAATGCCGAGTTCCTTCGCGCAGTACCGGGCCACGGCGCAGACTTGCGATGCGGTGACGGTGCCCTGCTGGTCGTACAGCCACAGCCGGCTATCGGTCCAGTCGCGGAACTGCCCGTAGACCTCACGCAGCTCCTTGGTGGCCTCGTCAACGCCACGAAACGCCGGATCGTTCGCGTTGAAGCACGACCACTGCCGCGCCATGCGCTCCAGCGTCTTAAGCGGCTTCATTTCGAAGCTGGCCACGCAAGCCTTCTCACCCTGCGCACACAGCGACACAGCAACTTGTCCCGTCACCAGCGACTTCCCGTTGCCGTTCGCACCTCCCCACAGCGTGACCTCGCCCGGTCGGAACTGCACGAGGTTGTGCGTCTTCGGCCAGGGCATCGTGATGCGCCGCTCGCGCGACTCGGCGCCGATGCGGTCAATCAGCTCCTGCACCCACTCGCGGGCCGGGCGCACCTTCCGCTGGGCGTCCGTCTCGCGCTCGTAGAGGCTGAAGTCGATCTCGTCAGGCGTCAGCACAGGCATAGCGACTCCCAGGTACGGCGCAGCGCGGCGTGATGCTGCGGGCCAGCCCCCACCGTGCCCGGCATGGTCTCGGCGCGGTCCACGTAGCCGAACCACTTCACGCCGACCGATTGCAGCGCGTCCACCACCGCGATCACGGTGCGCGCGTCCACCCCATCGCCACGGACCAGACACACCCACAGGCCGACCAGCGGGCGCCAGTCCTGCCGGGGTGATCCGTCCACCACCACCAGCGCGGCGGAATCGTCCACGGACTTCGGCCGCTTGCCGATCAGCACCACGACCGGGCCATCAGGAGCGAACCCGGCAAGGCGCATGGCGCGGATGCTTTCGAGGCTCATACGATCACCTCAATCTGCCGTGGTGAACTGGCGCCTCGCGCCTCTGCGGTTTCTTGCGCCTTGCGAATCCAAGTTCTCCATGTCGCCGGCCAGTCGGTGCGGGCGTGCTGGAACTCCCAATCCCGGAACTTCTCGGTCTCCTTCCGCCAGTCCACCAAAGGTGCCGACTTCTTCGCCCACTCGGCGAGGTCATCAGTCACCACGAAGTCGCCAGGAACCCGCTTCAACGCCTTCGCCTTGCGCGCCGGCTTGTCCGGCGGCGTAGAACCCGAAGGGTTCTTCTCTTCTGGTGTTGGTGTTGGTGTTGGTGTTGGTGGCATTGCATTTGCATCGCCTTTTGATGCCGTGGCATCGGCCTGACCATGCTGCGGCATTGCAGACGCATTGCCACGATCCGCGCGCTGCATGTCCCAACGTCGATTCGCTTTCGCGCGCTGCTTCTCCTGCTTCTCCTGCATGGCAGCAATCTCGGCATCTGCGCGGCTGTTCACCCAGCCCGAATCGGTCAGCGTGAAGAACTCATCCAGCACCACCCGAACCGCCTCGCGCTGGCTGTCGGTCGTCGCCAGCACCAGCCTGCACACAGCGCGAAGATCCGCCGGCAGCGGCTTCTCGGTCGTGTAGTAGGTGTCCAGAAGCCGGCGATACGCGGCGTCTTCCTCCCAGCTCAGATGTCTGGTAGCCGACAGGTAATCGCCGATGTGGAACGGGTAGTAGTTCACGCGAGGCCACGCTCCGCTTCCATCTGCGCGACTCTCTCCGCGCTCCTGCCGCGCACCAGGTCATCGCGCTCGCGCATGAGCCGGTCAGCGTCATCCCGAGCGGCGAAACATTCGTCGCTCTGCCAGATGGCGAAGGCGGCTTCCATTTCGGCGCTCAGGCGGGCGATTTCGGCCTCGCGGGCCTCGTCGGTCATCGGCGCCGGGGAGATGCGGCGTAGGGGGGAGTGCTTCATGTCAGGCGGCTTCGGGTTCCGCAAACAAGTCCTGCGCTTGCTCGCGTGTGGCCATGTCCAGATTGCGGGTTGCCTGCTCGTAGTAGCTTTTCTTCAGCTCAACGCCCACAAACTTGCGCGACAACTCCAGGGCGACGAACCCTTCCGAGCCGATGCCCATGAACGGAGACAGCACGATGTCTCCGGGGTTGGTCCACAACTGAATCCCGCGACGGATCACTTCCAATTGAAGCGGGCAAATGTGGCGCTCGTCGTCGTGCTCTCGGGCACTGCGGTATTGCAGCGTGTCGGATGGATTGATGTCCATCCACACCGGGCTCGCCACCTTCTGCCACTGCTCAACCGGGTAGTCGTTGTGCGTGACGCGCTGGGCCTGCTCGCCGGGCGTCCTGACCGTAATCAGGTAGTCGGGGATGCCCTGGCGGCACATTGCGGCGTTCTCGCGGACGGACTTGTGCAGCAGCCCCAGCGCCTTCGTGCGCTGCATCGCGGTCACGGGGTCTTTCCAGATCGTGACCTTGGAGTGGAAGATGAAACCGTGCTTCTGAAACGCCCGCAGCAAGTCGCCAGGGAAGTCTTTGAGGCCGATGTACCCGTCCCGCTCCTTGCTGGCCGGCAGGTCAATGCAGTGAAAGGACACATCGCGGCCGGGCATCATCACGCGGCGCAGTTCTGCTACCAGATAGTCAAAGTGATCGAAGAACTCGGCGTCGTTGCGCACATTGCCCATGTCGCGCGGGCTGTTGCTGTAGGTGTAAAGGCTGGCAAACGGCGGAGAGAAGATTGAGTACCCGATGCAGGCATCCGGCAGGCCCTTAATGGCCTCAACGCAATCGCCATGGATTGCCGTATAGCGGTCGGTCACGACTTGATCAATGCAGTTCATGCGGCCCTCAGGAATGCGGGCACGTTGACCGGCTTCACGGCCTCGTGCGCGTTGGTTTGACGGGTCATGCCGGTGACTTCCGCCATCACGGCATCGCGGGTTTCTGCGCTCAAACTCTCGGCCATCTGTGCGGCCTCGCGTTCCTTGCGCTTGAGATTGGCGACCACTGCACCCTCTGCCTTGCTGGAGAAGATGTGCACATGCACGTCGCGCTTCTGACCGAAGCGCCAGCAGCGGCGCACGGCCTGGTAGTACGCCTCATAGGAGTCCGTCACGCCAACGAACGCCATGCGGGCGCTGTGCTGCCAGTTAAGCCCCCATCCGCAGATAGACGGCTTGCTGACCAGCACGCGGGCCTTCCCGCTGGCGAATGCCTGCAGGCGGGACTCCTTCGTGTCCACGTCATCGGAGCCGCGAATCTCGATAGCCCCGTCGATGGCTTGCGTGAGCGCCGTGCTCTCGTCGTTCAGGTCGCACCAGACGACCCACGGTTCGCCGGCCTCGCCGTTCACGCGCTTGGCGCAGTCGCGCACGCGGTCTTCCATCGACATACGGCGCGCATCGCGGCGCTCGCTCAGGGTCTGCGCCTCCATAGCAAACAGCATCCCGTTGGTGGGCATGTCCACTTCCACCTGATGCTCATGCAGATGCAATGGCGGCAGTGCATAGGCGCCGTCGTCATAGCCCAGATCAGATGGCCGACGAATAAGAGCGCCCCAGCTAACCACCCAGCGCCAGAACTCACGACGAGCATGGCCTTTTAGTCGCCATACGCTCGTGTCGCCGCCGTCGTGCGTGAAGAACTCGGCGAGCATTTCCTGCCGCGTGCAGATGCCCAGGAACTCGGCATGCGTTCCTAGCTCTGTCCAGTCATTCGGGGCCGGTGTCGCAGTCGCCGGCAGCTTGTATGGAGTATGCGCAAATGCGGCGGTCAGGATGCCAAAAGTCTTTGCGTCGTGATGCTTGATGATGGAGGACTCGTCAAGAACGACGCCTCCAAAGATGGCCGGGTTGAATCTGTGCAGCCGGTCATAGTTCGTGATGTTGATTCCTCGGTCGTTCACGTCGGAACCGTCTCGGCACACTTGAACATGAATGCCGATTTGCGCGGCCTCTTGCGCCGTCTGGACGGCAACGGCAAGCGGAGCCAGGATCAACACGGGGGCGCCGGTTTCCTTGTTCACAGCATCGGCCCATGCGACCTCCATGCGCGACTTTCCGAGCCCGGTGTCCGCAAAGATGGCCGAACGGCCACGCTTCAACGCCCACGATGTCAATGCGCGCTGGTGGTCAAACAGTGACGCCGGCAAATCAACAGGATGCGCAATTCCGCTCGGGCTGATGTGCGACAGCTTGCGGCCGACGAACTCCGCGTAATCCATCTTCTGAGCGTTTTTCATTGGGAGAGTCCCTCTCAGTCCTGAATCAGGACCATCAGTCCTGATCCGTCCCTTGGTCGCTGGTGGAGAGGCGACTAACCTTTCCATACATCGCAACACGAAGGGTCAGCCGGATGAACTCAGCCAACGTCCTGTCTTCTGTCGCAGCAATGCGCGCCGCGTCCAGAAGCTCGCGCTCGGTGAGGTTGATCTTCACTTGCTCGGTGCGCTTGGAGTCGTTCGCGGCCATGTCAACGGGTGTAGAAAGCCCCGTCAGCCCGAAGGCCAGCGGGGAAAGGCGCGCCGCTCTCGGAAGCGCGCACGGAGGGGATGGGTACGCCTGCGGGTGCAGGCCGGGGACTTGTCGGCTCGGCTGGTGGCCGTTCTGTGAGTACAGGCATCGGTCAAGCCTTGCGGATGTAGATGACGCCTCGCTCGCAGCAATCGCCACCAAAAGCGAATTGCGCTCGTTCGTAAGCAACCATGCAGGCGCCACCGTCGTCGTCAAACTCACACTGACTGCACACATCGTCCCAATCTGGTCCGGTTTGCTGCGGAGTGGCCTCGACGTACTCGACGCCGTCAATGGTCATGGTGGGGGTGGTCATGCGGCCTCGCTTGCTTGCTTAGGCTTGCGCGGGCGTGACATGCAACCCGGCTCGGCCTTCAACTTGCCGCCCGTGATCCGCTCAAGCTGGAGTTGTCGGCCACCAGGCGGAAACTCGCCCCACGAATAGACGGAGCTTTGGTCCATGTCCAGCGCCTCGGCCAGCCTTGAGACGTTGCCGTCAAAGTACGCTTTGGCTTCGGATGTCCTCATGGGCGCCGATTATGGCGATTCCCATATGGGTCTGCACATTGGTAATTTCTATCAAGGCGCTACCCTTGATTGCATGTCTACCGTGGGTGAACGAATCCGAACCTTGCGCAAGGCACGCGGGCTGACTCAGCCCCGACACCACTGCCGTCAGGGTTCGTTGTATCAGAGGATCGGACGGGATTGTGGCTCCCGATACCACCACGTAGCGCTCCGACTCCATAGGGCCGGCCGGGTGTTCACCCATCGTGAACATCACTTCTGACTCGCTCATAGACTGACTCCTGGCCCGCCGCGTGCGGGCTTTTTCACGCCCGCACGATAGCAGAATCCTATAGCCAACGGCCATCTGATTTCGAAATGTCATGGCCGTTTTATGGGTCGCCCCATTGCCTTATTCAATGGGTTCTCCCATACTCTCTCCACCGGCTCACGAAGGGCCGCAGGAGCAGACAGATGGCAAAGGCACT
>ERZ761590.46-NODE-46-length-35539-cov-8.867433_pt1 | contig 35539 bp, 24 predicted proteins | sample MGYA00511880_ERZ761590 | MGnify/ENA primary metagenome ERZ761590 (study PRJEB28899, sample SAMN03785555) | bioreactor sludge metagenome | biome: EBPR Sludge; feature: EBPR Bioreactor; material: 0.22µm filtered reactor supernatant | place: Saint Lucia: Queensland... | reverse complement strand
CTTCTGTTTTAAATCTATTTTTAGGAAACTGTTCTAAAAACCATGCAGGTAATAAAACCTCCATATAAGGGTCTTCTTTTGTATAAAATTTAAGAGTATCTGAAGTTAATGTTACTTTCTTCTTATCTGTCTCAGAAAGATTTTCGTATTCTTCTTTTGATATTTTTTTATACCCTTCTTTTGTTTTAATAGCCAATCCTCTGCCTTCTTTTGAAGATTCCCATAAAGTAACAGGTACTTGAACATGTGCTCCTCCACTAACTTTAGGTGATATAAATGCATCATTTATTTGAGCATATAAAATATCTTTAATTTGGATATAGTTGGCAGATGCTTCAAATGGCATTCTAAATTGACCATTTTCATCTAATCTTACTAAATCCTTCAGATTATTAGATGCATCTCTTGCCAGTAATTGTTGTTGTAATAGTTGAGAAATTGAGATATTATCAACTAATGTAAAGTTTTCACCAGAATCTTCAATTCCAAGTTTATCCAATAAATTATTATATGAACTCTCAAATAGAGATTTTCTTATATTTTTATCCTGTTCAAGTAATGATGAAATATACTCTTTTCTCTGGTCATTACCTACAATTTGTCCATTTTCATACAGGTTTGTAGTAACAACTTTAGGAAACTGAGTACCCCATGTCTGGGATTTAGGTTTATCATAAGAGTTCTCTACCTGTACACCAAATATTTTCCAAGGTACTTCTATGTTGTTATTAAACTGTTCTTCATTAAAATCACCTTTTTCAGTATAAAGAGAATGTGATTCTTCAATACCCTCTTTTGCAGCAGAAGTCATAACTATAATATCCTTATTTTCCTTTATCATTTTAAGATAAAGTTTCTCAAGATTTCTACCTTCCGCTTGTTTATACCAAATAGGCATAGCTGAAGTTTTATACAAGATATTATCTATGTAGCTTTTATTATGTTTAGAACCTGTACCAATAGGCTTCAGAACTTCTATTTTATAATCAGGTTCATTTTCTGATAATATTTCAATATCCTGATTTTCAAGAGCTTTTGATGTATATTCGTAATTTGGAGAGTTTTGTCTTTCGTAAGCCATTTGGTACTGATACCATTTTTCAGCTTTTCCATTTAAATCCCATTGTCCATTTTTCAGCTTAAATTCTCTAAAAGCAGGTAATGATATTAGAGTAGCAGCATCTGCTTCATTAACTTTATCATAAATAGGTGTATTAATAATAACGTCATTTACAATAACAGAATTGAAATAAGATTTATGAAATCTATATCCAGGGTCTTCGGGTTTTAATTCTATTTCCCCCGCTTTATTAATATTTTGATTAAGGAAAGTGTTATACTCAGGAGTATCAAAAGTGGTTCTCCTTGGGGATTCAAATGATTTTGTACGTTTAGTTTCATCCAGTTGATTACCTTTTTTAATTTCAAATTGATAAGGGTCACCAAATATTGTTTTGTGAAATTCAATGTTTGCAATAATTGAATTAATTGTAATATAAGAAAGTAAGTCATTTATTTGCTTATTTGTCATATTAGACAAAGAAAGTTTGTTTTCTTTAGCAAAATTAGTATCTAAACCTAAAAGAATATAGGAATCGTCAGTTATATTTTGTAATCTATTAGATTCTTCAAGTTGTTTTAAAAGCCTATCTTTATGATAAATTACAGCATTTTTAATAGCTTCATTTATTTCAGCTTCATTATTTTGAATAAAAGCGTCAATTTCAGATTCTTCAGCTTTAGATTTAATTAATGAATCTATAGTATTGTTCAGGGATTTACTATCTATAATATCTTTAAAAAAACGAAGTTCTTGTGCTCTAGGTTTTACATTTTTAAGGTATTTTCTATTTTCCTGAGCAAGCTTAATTTCATCTTTTAAATAATTTCTGAAAGTTGAATAAACTGTATTCCAAGCAGTACCTGTTTGTATTCCATTTAAATTAATAAGATTTTCGAATTCCATTAACCATTCTGTAGAACCGTCAGCAGGAACAAGAACATAATACCTACCATATAAATTCTGGTTAATTTCTTGCATGAATCTATCAGCTTTAGATAGAGAACTTGTAGTTCTTGCTTTTCCTGAATCAAAATTATCAGTACCTTGAATATATCCTACTTTTATAGTGTTTATTCTATTTCCTGATTCATCCCAATAAAGTCCTCCTTTTTTAAGGAAAATACTGTTTTTGGAGAAAACATCATTTAATTCTGGTCTTTTTTCCAGAAGTTCAGTTAATGTAGAAGATGAATTAAAGTCATTTGCAAATATTGATAGAACATTATTTTCCGAATGATTTTGTAACATTTTATTATCAATACCTATGTGTACAATATCCTGATTAGGATTTGTAACAGTTATTAACAAATCTGCTAATTTTAATAAAGTTCCAGACACATTAGTGTTTTCCCCACTTAAAGAAAGAATTGTTTTATCTTTCCCAAGATATTCTTTTATTGAAGAAACATAATCTGCAAATTTGTCTTTTTGCTTATCGTTTAATCTAACATAGGCTTCTAATGGAAATTCAACACCTATTTTTGATAGAAAATCTATCATATCTTTAGGTGTTTTAATTTTGATACCTTTAACGTCTTTTACCTGATATGATTTTGTTTTAGGTTCATAGAAGATAATAGATTTTTTATCATTAGATTTAACTTTAATATTGTTAATCCAAGAGTTTCTTTCTTTTACAGTAGCTGTAAATCTATCAGCAGGGAGAGTATATGTCTCACTTCCGTTTATTTGCTGAATGTAAGCAAGAGGTTTTTGTTTAGAAAATAGCTGATAAAATTGAATAAATGTTCTCCAATCATCAGCGTCCATTTTACCATAGTCTAATTCAGGAGATACTTCATTTTTAATAGATGAATAATTAGCTCCTAGACGAGTAAGTAATCTTACATAATCTCCATCATTTCTTGCTAAATCTACCAATTTTTCAACAAATAATTTAGGATCTGTTGTATTGGATAATTTTTCCATTACAGTAGCAAATCCTTTACTGAAATTAAGTAATTTAACTCCACCAAAAGAATTTGTTCTAGCTTCAGGTAATGATAAAGATCCTTCTTGATTAATATGTTTAGTTTCTATTAAAGAAGCTAATAAGATTTTTATTGCAAAAGGTGATGATTTTTTCCAATTTGTAGTAAATGGATCTTTTGTATACTCATTCTGTGTCTTATTTTCATCATTAATTGTTACCTGATTGTCTTCATCAAATTGAATTTTAAAAGTTGTCAGATAATCTTTGGTATTTAAAACCAAACCTTTATATTCTTCTTCAGAAAGAGCATTTTCATTATTCTCGTCTATTAAATCATTCTCAATATAAAACTGTCTTATTTTCTCAAATATCTCATTTGAATCAGTTGTAGTAGGGTTAAATAAAGAATAATTACCCCCAAAGATTTCACCAAAAAATCTATAGGTCATGTCCTGAGTAAACTCATTTATAGTTTTCTCAGTTAAATTACCTATTCTACTATAAGCAGGTAAGTAATCATTTATTTGAGGCGTAGCGTATTTAAACCTACCTTCATTAATAGCATTGAATAATTCATCTTTTTTAGAAGGAGTGTTTACAAATGATTTTACGAAATTGATGATATTTCTAAAAAATTGAACTATTTTTTCACCTAAAGATTTAGCTTGAATTTTACCTTTTCTAAACTCAGCAAAATCATCCATTATTCTCTCCTTAGCTTGCTGATCAGTAGCTTCATCAAATCTAATGTTTTTACCAGATTCTCTATCTCTGAATGTCCCAGATTGGGACTTAAATTCATCCAATAATTCTTGCCTTTCATCAGATGTTAAAAATGAGGCCCAAATACCTTCCATTATTTCATGGTATTCTGTACCTTTAATAGCACCTCTGTAGAATTTAGCTACTCCATTTTCATATACCCCCCATGCTCTCTTATTATCATAGGTTTGTACTAAATTAGAAAGTACCTGATAGGGTAAATTTGGAATATTCTCCTTATGCCATTCTTTTAAAATAGCTAAATCTTGTTCTGTTATTCTATCTTCAGATAAATCAGATTGCCCTATTCTGCTATATTCACCTGCTCCTAAATTACTTTTTCTTGAAATATTCTTTAAATTGAATAAATTAGGCTTATTTATTACAGCTTCTTTCTTTTCAATTTTAATCTCAGAATATTTAGAATTAATTTTTTTAAAAGAATTTATAGGTAACTTTAACTCAGTTTTTAAAGAATTAAGTTTATCATATAATTCTTTATGATTATCTTGAATTAATTTTAAAGCAATATCTAATTCTTCTTTTATAGAAGCATTAGGTTTAACCAATTGATTAAATTTATCTTGTAAAGAAGTATTATTAAAACAAGTTATTTTAGGCATTTTATAAAGGTTTGTATGATTGCAAAGACTTCTTCATCATCTCTTATTATTCTTTTATTTGATAATTTATAAGTATCATAATCTCCTGCTTTTTTTATAATTTTAATAGCTGTAGATGTAGCTATTACATCAGGTATATATCCATTAATTTCAAGTTTCCCTGTTGATGTAGGAATAGATGTACCAATAATAGTTAATGGTATATATCCCGTTAAATCTACTTCTCCCGTTAATGTATTTAAATTTACAGGAAGTTGTATTGATGGATTATAACCTTCTAATGTTAATTCTCCATAATCAGATTGTATAATTAATTGAAGAGAAGGAGGTTCTCCATTTAATTGAATTTGCCCTGTTCCAGGATTTATGTTTATTTGTGATACAAGAGAGGGGTCAAATCCTGTAAATATTACTTCCCCTGTTAGAGTATTTATTTGTGTCAGAACTCCAAAAAACTCATCATTTAAAATAGTTGATGCAGGGCTATCATCAAGCCACTGCATTCTACCTCCTGATAATTTTGGAAAATCTCTAAAATACTTATCCATGTGCTATTTTACCACCTCCTCTTACTGTTCCTGTAGTAGTAGTTGAACATAATTCTATAGGATACAAACAACTTGAATTATAAATTTCAGGAAAACCTAATGCTGCCCAATCATACATTTCAGCTTTATTTGCTACAAACAGGGGGATTGTTATACGAGGTCTGCTTGCTGTAAATCCAAAATTACCTGCTGTACCTGTAGATGCTGATAAAGTAACTGTGTTTATATCTCTAATATATAGTCCAGATTGGGCGGCAGGAATTAAACCATTTAATGAAATTAATCTACTTGCTCTTAAAGTACCACCTACTGCAACTACTGTTAAATTTGCACTACTTCCATCATTATAAGTTACGTTAATTGTAGCATTAGATGCTGTAGCTCCTGTATCAGTATACCATTCCATCCACCATTGTACATCAGAATAATTACTGTCACCCTTTCTTGTTACAATATTATCAGAACTTAAAGCATTTAAATCTAAATCTACAGTCTGAGATGTTAATAATGTACCATTTAAACCTCCCATATGTGCTAATCTATCATGTATTTCTATTGTTACTGCTGCATTTGAACAAATTCCACTTATCCATCCTCCATAGCTCGTTGCAGGAGAAGTTTGTTGACTAAATTGAAATGAGCCTGTTAATGAATTATTACAAACTGCTGTTGTTGTAGGTATAGCCCCTTGCCCAGGTTGTCCTGTTGCTCTCCATAATGAATAAAATTGACCAGCTACAGCATTTGAAATGGATGCTTTATCCATTACTAATCTGCTTGAATTATTACCTAATGCATTAACTATACCATCTACTGTTGTTATCATATATTAATCAGAATTAGCTCCACTTATTGTAAATAATCCACTAGCATTTATATTAATAGTCAATGTATTACCTGAAGTTACTATAACATCAGCAGGTGTTGTATCTAACAAACACACACAAATAGGTAAATCTTGGGGATGAGAATCATCGTAAATTACTGCATATCTACAAGTTATAGATCCACCAGAAGCTGTCCAAGAAGGATTAGAAGTCTCATCTATTGTTGTAGTTCCTGATGATTGACTTGTACTTATTGTTACAATTTTATCATTTTGTGTATATCCAAATGCCGTAGCTACTTGATTTGTAAGATCAGATAATTGAGTAACTCCACTAAGAGTATTACAATTTGAAGTAGATAAATACAGATTCATTTTAAATGTATCTGCGTTAAAATCTACTTCACCATTAGCGATAGCTAATTTAGTTAAATCGTAGACTTTCCATTTTCCTGCTGCCATAGTTTATATTAAAATTTTAATGCGTTTACTGAAGTAATTAATCCTTGAGAATCTCTATTAACTGTAAAAGTCCAAGAATCTATATTCTCCTCTTTTTGTTTTTCTAAATTCTCAAATTTAACACTTTTTTGTAACTTTTCCAAAGATTCTGATAACTTTTTTAATACATCAATTGTATTATTATCAATTTTATTTATTTTATCAAGATTATTATCAATTTTATTTAATGTAAATTGAAGTTGTTTATTATCGAAACTATCAATTAATACCATTAATTTTTTAATAGCTAACATAAATTGCTCATGTTGTTTTTCAGCTACTAATTTTTCAAAATCTTTATCTTCTATTTCCTTAAACATTTTATTATATTGTTTAATTCTTCAAATTTACTTATTATCTCTTTTTGCTTTTTTCTATTCTTTACAGGAGAAGATAAACCTGCAATAGTTTCTTCTGGTATAAAAGTTAAAACAGGCTCATCTATTGATAAACTGTAATTATTATCTTCTTTTTTAATCTCTATTTTAGCAGGTTCTTTTTCTGTACTTTTAGCTAGAGCAGCTTTAAATAACTGTTCAAAAAGATTAGGGTAAGTGGCTAAGAATGCTTTATCCTCTGTTGTCAGAGGTTCTTTATTTACAGCCTTTTTAGCTAAAGTAGCTACTTTTAAATGATCACCTTCTACCTTCTCTTCTTCTATTGTAATTTCAGGTTCTTCTAAAGCAGCTAATTCTGCATTAGGTTTTTTCGCTAAAAACCCTAAAGTATCTTGTTTCTTTTCCTCTTTAGGTTTTTCTAATGGAGGAAATTCTAAACCTTCAAGAATAAAGTATTTTTGCTGAAAGTTGTTAGGTATAGCCTCTGTAGGAATATTAATATTTGTAGTTACAGGAATAAATGATCTTTGTTTTCCTTCTGGTGTTTTAGAGGAAAGTAAGAAAGATTGATAATTTGGCCATTTTCTAGTTACTAAATTATTATTTTCTAGATAATACTCAATAAAAGGTTTATCAAATTTATCCTTTAAAGTTTTATTATTTATTGCAAAATATGCATTTTCAGAAAGATCATTTGTTATATTCTCTTCGTTTTCTGCTATTTTAGTAATATCATATTGTTTACCACCAAGAAATATCTCCATAGTAGTAGTATCAATATATATCTGATTTCTTGATGTTTCTTTAGTTTTTCTGAAATAAAGAACGTTTTGAAGATAAGTTAAGTAATTCTCATCTAGAACAGCATCTTCTGCTGGTTGATTTAGTATATTATCAGATAAAGCTTTTAATACATTGAATATTACTTTAGCTTGATCTTTTGTAAATTTATTATTTTGTACAGGCTCAAATGTATCTTCATATTTTAATATAGGTCTACCGTTAGGAAAAGTATAATTTTGACCTTTATGGGAAACTGTTCCTGTGGTAGGAATTACAAGTAAACCTTCTTGTGTTGGTATTTTATTTTCAGGAATAAGAGTCCCTGAAACAGGGTTTTGAGCACTATTATCCTGTATTTGAGCTATACCTCTTGAAATAGAAAAATCATATATTTCGTATTTATCAGAATTTAATATTTGATTTCTCTTTAATTTCCATTGGGCAGCTTGATTTATAGCTTCTTGATCTTCTCCTTTTCTATATCTGTTTTCTCCATTTTTCCAAATAAGAGATGTTGTAGGCATAGATTCAAATATTACTTTATTTAAATCAGTGGAAGTTCCTACTTTATTTAACTTTTTACCATTTTCATCTACAAAATATACACCATCTACTTCTTCTGAAACTACTATTACACCAATATACCCATTATCAGGATCATTATATGATGAAGGATTTACACCAGTCCCATCCATAGCCATATCTACCAATCCTGTTAAACCTAGTGTAGATTCTTGATTTTTGGAAAAAGTGATTAATTTTAACTTTTTGTAGGATGGGAAGTTTTTAGCATTATTTTTAAACTTATTAGTTCTTATAATGTGTGGTTTTACAATATCTTCTTTTTCAGATTGTGAAGTAGAAGAAGTAAATAAAATTTCAATAGGTTTCTTTAGTGACTCTTTTTCATAAGATTCTTTTGTAGGATCACCTGTAACTACTGTACCAGAAGAATCTTGGATCTTTTGTAATTGTTCATCTAATTTTTGTTTGGCTTCAAATAATACTTCTTGTGCAGTTTTAACCCTTTGATAACCATTAATTCTTGATACGGGAATATTGTAAATGTTACCATTTACGTCATCTACTTTTATTGTATTATCTGGATTAAATTCAAGTATTTTAACTTTATTTAAATCCCCAAATTCTTCAGTTTGTAATTTAGCAGAAGCTTCTGCTGCTTTTTTAGTTCTATGATAAGACCACATAGTACCTTCTGGTGAAGTTACTTCCCATCTCCTATCATTTATTTTCTTAACTATCGCCTGTTTGGGCTTTGTTATTTCATATTCTCTATCTACAATTAGATCTTCTTCTTCTCCTTTAAAATTAATAATTTTGGGAGTTGATGAATCTTGTACCAAGGGTATGTCCTTGTCTTGTTCATCTAAAAATTCATTAAATCCTTCTTCTGTAGAAAGTGCGTCCAATAGATCAGAAGCTCTTTTTTTAGATTCTTCGATCATGTTTACATCTACACCTAAATTGAATAATTGAGTAGCATTTGCTCCAAATATCTTTTTATCACCTGGCTCTTGAGCATTTAACTCAAAATTAACTAAATAGTTAAAATCTGCTTCGTTAGGTTCGTTAGATAACCTAGATGTTCTTTCAGAAGCAGTTTGTAGAGCTTTTACTCTAAGATTTATATTTCTCCTATCTTGAGGTGTTGTAATCTCATTTATACTCTCTAATAATGAATTAGCTTTTAATTCATATTCTTCAGATAACTCTTTTAAACCTTCTTTAGAAGTTAATCTCTGGACAAGGTCTAAAGTTATATCAGGGTTTATATTAAAAATTTCATTAGATAAGTCCTCTAATCTTTGGCTCAGGAGAGGTTGTTGTGCAGCAAGATATGTTAAGTTTAATTTATATCTTTCAAAATCTTCAAAATTATCAATTTCTTCCTGAGTTTGAGGATTTTTAAAAGGGTTTTTATAAGCATAATTTATACCATTGGCTAACTTTTGAATAGAATTAGCCTGAGATATCATAGAGTCTACATATTGTGAAACTGTAGATTTATTAGTATTGTTAAAAGATACTCCAAAAGTTGATTCAAATTCTTCATTACTTAAATCCTTTAAACCTTCAAGTTCTTCAATAGTAACATCATGTAATCCATTAGCAGATCTTGACATTACATATTCAAAGAATAAATCAGATTTTAAGTTATTGTATCTATATATATCACCCTTCTGTACAGCTTCATTCATCTGTTTTACAATCTCAACAGAATTAGCTGTGTTTTCAAACTGTTGAGATAAAGTCCCTCTGAATCTGTTTTTATTTAAAATATCAACAGTTTTTTGAGTTCTGGTTTTTTCATCAGTTCCTTTAATTTTTTGAATTCTTGAAGATACTCCTCCACTAAGCATTGAAGAAATTGCTCCAATAACCATATTTTCATAACCTTCTTTGGAACCAAATTGCTCAGATAAACCTTTTAATGTAGAATTTACAATTTCAGAAGTTTCATCCCATGAATTTTTATTAAGATATTTTCTTGTATAATAATCTGATACTCCTTTTTCAGTAGCAAATTGACCTCCTTCTTCGTATAAACCTTCTGAAAATATGTTTTTTAAAGAAGGTTTTACAGAATCCCATATTTTACCTGCTTTTGTTTCAGGAGTAATAGCTTGAAAAACACCTTGTTTCAAGGTTATGTTATCAAGGCTATTAATAAGATTTTGAGATTTGTTAAAAGATTTAAAAAGATTACCGAACTGAATTGCGTTACTTACAGTCAATAATCCAACATTAATACCAAAAGAGGTATTCATTGCATTCTGTGCATGGTTTTCAATATCCTCTAAATCTAAACCTTGAGGATCTTGTCCAAAATTATTTAATTTATAATCTGCAATAAGTTGTTCTTTTACAGAATTATATATACCTCTTGACTCTACAGCAGCCTCTGTTCTTGCAGAACCTAATAAAGATGTTGCGTAACTTGCACCAGATGTAAATTTATTAATTTTTGATAAGTTACCTAAAGATTTTAAATTAAGTAGTTTCTTTTCTACACTTAAAACCTTATTAAGGTTATTAGTGGTAGAAAATAACTTATTTAACCATAGAGAAGCCTTTGCTGCTTGTGCAGCTATTAATGGAGCGGTTCCTGTACCACCAGTCAAAGCAGTTACTGCTGTATCTGTAACTATTGCATTAGAAATAGCACCTGCTGTAAATCCAAGATTTTTAATTATTTTATCTCCCCAAAAGTTTGCAGAACCTGGTGCAAAAGGAATTATCCCTAAAAAAGGATGTTCTTTTTCAAATCTTGTATAGTAATTAGGAAATTCATCCTCTAGGTTTTTAAGCCAATTATCAATAGATTCTTCATAGCTACCTTCTCCAGATAACTTTGACATATCCTGATTTCTAATAGCAGAAATTGTTGCAGGAATATTATTAAATCCTTGTAAAAAAGTACCTACTGTAGTAGCTCCAAATTTAACTAAAGCATTACCCATAGAAGAATACCATGATTGATCTCTACCATAAATATTCTCTAAATCTTCACCTCTACGATAAAGAGGGTATCTTCTGTTATCATATAATTCCTGAGCAGAAGCAGTATTCATCAAACCAGGAATAGTGCTATTTGCTACATTTTTGGCAAAAGCAGCTAACTGTTCAGAATTTAAACCTTCTCTACTTTTGTTTGGAGCAGGTAATCCTGATGGTGTATATTGTTGAAAATCAGTAAGTTGAGGTGTAGCTAAATTTGGATTTTCAGTAACCATTAATGTTTATTTTTAACGTCTAATACTTTTTGTGTACCTATTTGAGAAAGAATTTCATAAACTCCTCCTATCTTAACAAATCCCTCTTTGTTGAGAATATCATCTTTCCATGTTTTTGTTTTATCATCAAAAACATACATTCTTATTTGAAATAAATCTGTATCAGATTGACCTGTATTGTTATTTCTTCCTTCTATATCAAATTTTACAATAGATTCCATAGGTGTACCTGAAATAAGAGTATTGAAATCACTAGCATTAAATCCAGCAGTAATTGCACCTAATCTATCTCTTTTGCCTCCAACATTACTTGTTTTATTAGCAGAAGAATTAACAATTTTCATTAAATTTTCAGCAGGATGTTCATATGCATATTTTGCAGAAAGTTTTGAAAAATCATCAGCATTCATATTAATTGTCTGAGTTTCATTACCTTTACTTATTTTAAGTACTCCTGATCCATCACCCTTTCTTATAATACTGTAAGAAAGAGCTTTCTCTGATTCAGGTTTACTTCTCCAAGATGCAACAGTAGAAGGATCGAAATTTTCTTTTCTGTTAAGGTCTGTACTTAATCCTGCATTAGATCTTCTTGTAAACTCTGTTACAATATTATTGATTATGTCTTTATCTACATCATTATCTCTACTTAGAGAATAGGCCATACCAAAAGCTTTAGGATTATATTTCCTTATTTCCTCTTGTTCTATTCTTGAAATATCTTCTAAAATAGGTCTTGAAGATTCTATGTGTCTACTGTAGGTACTATTTATATCACCAATTAATGATCTTTCTGCTGGTGTAAGTTTCTTATTTTGTATATCTCTTGCTATAATATCAGCAAGAGGTTCTAATTTAGTACCTTTGTATTGTTCAAGATCTTTTGAATTTATTACTGCTGTTGGTGCAGCACCTGTTCCTGCTGATATTCTTTGAGTTTTATTCAAAATATCTCTCCTTAAATTAACATATTCTCTTGGTGTATATTCTATATCATCAACAATAATGTTACTTTCTTGATTTAGAGCATTATCAATGACTTTTCTTTGAGCAGATGTTTTATCATTAATAGCTGCAATATTAGAAGATAATCTTCTTTGTTGTTTTAATAAAGATGTATATTCTTCAAGATTAGCTCTTAATTCATTATCCTCTAAATTAGCAGGAGGATTCAAAGTATAATTGTCAATTAAATTATTAAAATCCTTAATTTTTTGTTGTTGAGCTTCGTCTGTGGATAAACTGGTATAATCCCTTTCATCTAATTTAAATTGATCAGTATCTGTAATTGAGATAATGTCATTCATTTTATTTAAAAGCTGAGAATTTAAATCATTCAATGTTTTATACTCATTATCTATTGTATATGTCTCACCTTCTGTTGAAAGTTCCGTATCTGTACCTGACTCAGGAATTGTAGAGCTAAATAATTTAGCATTTTCTCTGGCTTCTTTTGCCATGAAATGTCTTTCATCTTGTCTGAATTTTTCCCAAAATTGACGAGATCTTTCATTTTTTTCTTCAACATCAAGATTGTATTTCTTTACCTGAAGGTCATATTGTGCCCAGGGGTTACTTTCCAATGTTGATTTTCTGCTTTCATAAGATAGAGAATTAGCCAGATTACCAAGATAACCTTGTATATAAGCTTGTTTTTTGTATTCCTCTATATTAGGCGCATACATTATTTCTTGTATTTGAGATTCAGCTTGTTTTTCTAAAGAACCTGAAGAAATTAAAGTATTATAGTTCCCTAACATAGCCTCAAGTCTTGTTTTTTGATTTGAGGATAGATTTGTATTTAATACTAATTCTGCTTTAATATCAGAAATTTCATCAGAAATACGATTTTTCTCATTCTGTAGATTTGTTGATATGTTCCTAATCAGAGATTCTCTCGTTTGATTTTGAGTATTATACCAAGCTGTAATGTTTAATTGATTTTTATCTGCCTCAGATAATGAAGACATGAAATTATCTAAAATTCTTTGTGCAGACTTACCTTTTGTAGTAAGTCTTTCCATAGCACCTGTATATCTCGGAGAACCTTTATCAGATGTAGTTTGATTACCGTTTTCATCAAAATAAAGAATATTACCACTATTATCCCTTTGTAGAGGTAAATCTTGTACATTCTCTATTTCAGGTAATTCTTTTGTGAGTTCTCTTAATTTAGAATCTACGTCTATATATTCGTAATATTGTCCTGTATAAGGAGTTGATAAATCCTTGTTTTCAAGCCAATTATTAAGATTAGCATTCCAATAAGCCTCATTTTCAGGTGATGATTTTCCCTCTTTTTTGGCCGTTTCTATCTCATTTTGTTGTTTTTTTATAACTTGAGTAGAATAAGCAGCATTTTGAATTACTTTATCATTAGCTATAGAACTAACCATTCCCCCTACAGAATTAGTTAATTGATAATTTGAAAAGTCACCAGCAGCAACAAATTTCAATTTATTGTTTAATTCTCCTAATTTAGTATTAAGATATTGTTGATGTTGAGGTTTAATGATATCAATACCTGCAACTCTATCAATTTGTTGTTGTATACGTTGTACACCCTCGTCATAACGAGCCTGTTTTTGCATACCTACAGAGGTCATCGCAGAAACATCGTTTTGAGGAACATATTCCCTAAAAGAAGTTAATTGAGGTAATACTGATTGATCTGTCCAGTTAGCCATTAGATTTAATAATTTTCAAAGTTAACATAAATAATTATAATTAACAAATTTAGTTTGTCTGAGTATAATTAAAATAATTAGTACCCTTTTATTGCTTTTACTACAGAACCGTTTCTATTATTTTTAATAACAGTTTTAGATCTTTTTTCTGATCCAGAAGGATTGTTCATTTTGTCGTATTTTTGTCTATATTCTTCTGTAATTGTAAAATTACCACTTTCATCCACCTCTATCAATCCATCTTTAGATGCTTGTTCTATCATTTGTTGAAAATTCACCAAAGGATTGAGATTAACAGCTTGTCCATTAGGTAGATATCTGTAATTGTAAAGATTCTCATAAATACCTAAAGTCCTGTTTTCCAGCTTATTTTTAGCTATTTTGTCAGCAATAGACGATAATGCAGATTGTGCCACAGCTTTTGTATTAGATTTAGCTTGTGATTGTCTGGTGTATTGTTGATCTAAAATCTGTAGATTCTTAAGTGTAGCATCATTTAAAATCTCCCTATTTTTATTATAAGTGGAGAGTTTTTGATTCTGATTAATTCTAAATTGCTCCCCTAATACACCTGAATTAGCAGCATATTTTTGTGCAGCTATAGCAGATAGAGCAGCAGGATTATTTCCTACTAATCTTTTAATTGAATTAAAATCAGATTGATTAGCATTTAGTTGATCCTGAAGAGATATATCAGTGGCTTGTTCTAATAACGGATTGTATTTTTGAGCCTGAACAGGTTCTATTTGGTTGTTAGACAAAGCATACATCTCACCTGCTAATTGAGTAGGGTCAAGAGGTTGTTGATTTGAAGGTCTAAAATAAGGTAAAGCAGAATTAAACATATCCATCCAAGGAATGTTAGATTTTTGCTTTTCTTGTTTTTTCCAATCTTCTACTTCTTCAGGAGGTAAATCACCAATTGTTATTGTAGGTAATTCATCTTCTAATGTAACAATTTGTTCTTTAGTTCCTGGAGTTATATAATTTTCTTTATATGAACTATATTTTCCAGGCATTAATCCTTTCTTGTGAAGAAGTTGAGCAGCTTTTAATAGCTCTTCTTGAGGAGCACCTTGCATATTGGCATGGAAAGTCTTAAATTTATTAGGATTATTTAAAATATCATCAACTGTAAAATTAGATTTTTCAGCAGTATTTACTTTATATGGGGATTTATACAAAGATGATTCATTTGATGTATTTATAGCAGATTGTCCAGCTTTTACATAAGTATTTCCACTAGGATCTCTTTTTAAATCTTGAACATATCCATCATCTAAATATGCTTGTAATTGTTCTTTTTTAATTTTACCGCCAGGAGGTGGGTCTATTAGATTAATTTCATCTCCATAAGCTGCTGTTTTAGTTGATTTTTTAGCTTTTTTAAATTTACCTTTAGCTAATTGCTCACTATCCAAATTATTCTCTTCTGCTGTTTCCAGAATAGCATTTTGTATAATAGAAGTCATTTTCTTCTTTTCAGCTATGTCCTTCAAGTTCATATTTGATCCAGTTAGCATATTTTTAGCTGAATTAAAGGTTAATTTATCTATTGGTGTATTTACTTCAAAAGTATTTAATTTTTCCACAGATTCATCAAAAATCTTATTTTGTTTCATTTCCTGTTCAGAAAGATCTTTAATGTATGTCTTAAATTTCTTACCTTTTGCTTTAGGATCATTTAATTCAGATACTCCATAGGATGGAATTTGTATATTACCAAATACTGTCAGATTATTATCTTTTGTTTTTACAGCAGGTTCACCTGTTTCTACTTCTACTAGAGAATTACCATAGGTAATACCTATTCCTTGTCTACCTTTCCCATCAGATTGATTATGTGAATTACCTTCAAAAAGTACAGTTTCGCCATTATCTGGTAAATAAGGATTTTGAGATATAGTTTTAGCTTTACCCCCCCAATGGATTTGTAATTCTCCACCCATTTTCATAGCAGTAGGGGCAGTATATTTCTCTAATAAATCTCCACCATTTTTCATAAAAGGTGAAAATTTATTTCTATTACCTTGATTAAACGCAGCAGTAGTTAAATTTCTATTAATTTGTTGTTCATTAGATAATTGGTCTTTCTGTCCTTCAGCTCCTACAATACCTCCAACTAGTGAACCTAATGCTCCACCAACTTTACCACCTATTCCTGGAAGTATAATATTACCTAAAGTACCACCTATTCCTTTACCTATCATACTTTCACCAGATACCTGCCCTGTACCTCCTCCAAAATAACTACCTAAAACATTACCTATATTTTTATCATTTAATGATTGTAATGTATCTCCTAATTGTGCTTTTTTGATAGATTTTCCATTCTTTGCTAAAAAATTAGAACCTGTCCCAAAAGAAGGCATTAAATTATTAGGTTCCAAAAGATTATCTTCTGGTCTTACATATTGTCTTGGTTGTAATTGAGGGTTTAGTTCTGAAACTTGTTTAGTTAATTCACTAAGCTGAACTCCTTGTTTTAATGCTTCTCTTTGCTGTTTTTGTTGTTTTAACATTCCTATTCCACCAACTAAACTATTTGCATTTTCTAATAATCCCAATCCTGCATTTTCTAAAAAGCCACCTTCCTGCATAATAGGATATTCAGTAACAGAATTACCTTTAAATTTATAATCCTTATTAGGCATCATTAGTTTTTTATCACCTTTATTTGATACTCCTAATACGGGGTAATCCACTCCTTTCATTGTGATATTATTAGATTTAATTTTGGTCACTTTTCCAGGATATTTCCATTGCCCCATATTATCCTCAATAATACCACCTTTTCTCTTTTTATCTAAATTAAGTTCTACAATTTGAGAACCGGTTAAAGGTCTGTTTTTATCAAAATAATTAGCTATTTCTCCTGTAGGTTCTAAAAGTTTACTTTTTTGATTTCCTTTTTTAGAAATAGGAGTTAAAGCCTCAATTATTTGATCATCCCATCTATTACCATATTTATCATAAGTAGTACCTATAGTAGCAGATTTTGCTTTAGGGTTAGTTTCAAAATACTGTCTTGCATAATTGTATTTATCCCAATTATCATATACTTTATTACCCTCTAATTTTTTACCTTTAAGATATGCATCTTTAGCTGCTAAATATTCTTTGAGATCAATAGTTTCAGCATTTTCAACTTGACCATCAAAAAACTTAACTATATTACCATCTTGTGCTTTTTTGATTTTTTTCATAATTATTTATAGGATAATTGAGACTGTTGTGTAATAAATTGAGAAACCAATAATACATCATTCCTATTATCCAGAATCTGACGTATTTTGCTATCTTTTGCTTTAATTTTAGCTTTTCGAAAAGCTATGTTTGTATAATCCATATTATCTTGATTTACTTCTTTATCTATAGATAAAGACTCACAAGATTGAATAAATAAAGGTTCTATTTTATCTTTTACTATAGACCAAAATGTATTATATTGATAAAAATTATCACTTTTTGTATATATAATAGTTTTACTTGTAGTATTGTACTTTGGATAAGAAAGATAACTTTTGATATTATTTGCAGGTTTAGATTCTAATTCCAAAATACCCGATGATTGTTGATCATTATATATGATTGATTTATTGAAGTATACATCATCTGGTTGTATCTTTCTGTTATCATTCGAATTACCAGTTGTAGAAACTAAGTATTTATAAACTTTAGTATAATCTTTTACATTTTGAATTAATTCATCCTGATATTTATAAGCAAACGGGTATTCTATTATATAAGGATTTATACATCCATAATAATCATTATATAATAAGGGTGTTGTTAAATGTTCCCAAACAGATGCAGTATTTGTTTTTTCTGTCTCAATTGCTGCTAACTGAGTATTGGTAATTTGAGAAATAAAAACCCTTTTCTCTTTTTTACAGCAAGATTTAGATAATGACAAAACATCAATAAAAGTAACATTATCTTCTATAGATAAAGATACACCATCTGATAACTCAGATTTAGTAATAGAAGGAATAAGTGTATTTCCAAAATTGTCTTTTATTAGAAATTCACTTATTCTATTTCCTACTTTTGTTAATTTTATTATTATATTTTTCATTTCTTATTCTATACAAACTGTCATAGAGCAATCTGCATTATCTGGACCAACTATAACAATAGCAGTGCCTGATGTTGATGTTCCAATTATTCTATATTTAAATCCATCTAATCCCGCATAATAATTACCAATTGTTACTGAAGTACCTGTAGTTATCGCAACTAATATATTAGTGACTTGCAACATACAATCTATACATGAATATCTATCTGCCAAATAAAAATCATAATCCCCAGGAGCTAAGGTAGTTGTAGTAGTAGTTGTACTGGATGTACTGGTAGAGGTTGTGGTTGTAGTAGTATTAATAGTTAAATCTACATAATTTTCACAAAGAACATTAGTAGATTGAACTCTAATATTCATAGCTCCATCTGGAACTAAATATGATATATATCCTGCTTCTAAATCTAATTTAGCAACATTTGATTCAAAAGGTACAGTATACCCGTCTAAATTAGATAATAGATTAAATGGACCTGTATCTGATCCTGCTGTAGTAAGTGTTATTAAAACTGCTTGTGCCATATTACGGTAAGGTTGTTGTGGTTGTAGTAGTAGTTGGTTCTATAGTTGTAGTAGTTGTGGTTGTGCTACTGCTTGTTGAAGTAGTAGTTGTTGTAGTTATATCAAATTGAAAATATGCTTCTCCTTCAACATCACAGTCTGTTAATAATTGTGCATTTCCTGATAATTCACAGTCTAATATCTGGAATTCAGCCTCTAATTCACAATCAAAAGGAACAGAAGTAGTGGTTGTTGTGGTTGTAGGAGCTACTATTTCTGCTGCAATTAGATCAATATCACATCCTATATTTAATCCTGAATAAAAGAAATTGTTATCTCCAATATAGAAATTGGGTAAATATGAATGGAAACTTATCCAAGATTGTGTATTTAAATTATATGATACTGTCCATGATTTATTGCAAAAATAATCAGAATCTTGTAATTCTACAATTTGTTTAAAATTAAGTTCATTTTCGATATAAAATTCATCTGTTACAGAATCATATTTTATATCATTTAATTTAGGTATATAATCTAATTTAGTTATTATGACTCTATTATATCTACTGTCATATACTCCATGTATACCTACACTATGAAAATGATTATCTATATTTATTTCTGGGAAATAATTTAATATTTCAAAAGGTAAATGATCTTTAAAGAAATGATTTAATCCAGAACCTAATGAAGAAATATCTCTTAGTTGAGTTCCAGATATGAGAAATACTTGACCTCTTTTAGCATCTATACTTATTTGCCCTTGTGGAATTTTAAGTAGAAACTTATTTTGAGATCCCATATACCCCAAATCTGTTTCTGCAAAATCAACAGGAGGAGATGATCTAAATAATGAATCATTTCCTAAATATGCAGCTTGAGGATTACTTGTATCAATAGTAAGTAAAGTATTATATAATAATCCTTTATTTTCAAATCTTGCTAAAACTGCTTTATTTTGAATACCATCCAAAGATATTAAATCTCCGTAGTTTTGAGGAAAATCAAAATATGAATTAGCCCTGTACAATAGCCAACTATTTATTCTATTATCAGAATAACTTTGTTGAGGATCTGAATAGATAGCCCTAAAAGGGAAATTAGTAAAACATAACTCTTCTTGCCAATTATCAGGTAAAGAAGTAAAGAAGTTTTCTTTATTTTGTTTAGAATATGTTACATTATAATGATATGTGTTATCTTGTACAATAGGTACAAAACTTTCTTGTAACCAATCATCAGGTATTCCTGTACCTACATGAGGATAGAAATCTCCTTCTTTATTATTAAATGCTTGTCTTAAGTCAACATTTACTGATGTTTCACAATAAAAAGTAGGAATACCATAAGCAAACATATACATTTTACCATCATAGAATGTTCTATTTGGATTAGGTGCTTCTTCAGTTGGCTCAGGTAATTGATTATTTGGACAATCAAAATTATGAGCTTTTGTTGAAATAATGTTTCTTAGATTTAATCCTTTATCAACATTCACATAATTAAACAGTACAGACCTTGCTGAATGCCAATATTCAGGATATGCAATATTACCAATTTCATCATAATAAATATCACTATCATCAGGTGATCCTACTCTATTGTCTATAAAAAATGGAACTTTTGTTTTAAATGAGAATTTACAAATAAACGTATCTCCTCCAAAAATTGAAGTTTGTGTTATGTAATTAGGATCAGAAAATAGAACCTGATACCCTGTATCTACTATTTCAAAAGAGTTAATTTGACCCCATTGATTAGGTATTATATTTTTTAAAGAAGCGTAATATGCTACAGAACTAATATCAAATTGTTCTTCTGGTTCTCCACAATTAATTTGAGAAGCTATAAACCTTGATCTATCTTCAATTAAACTATCACCAAAACCATCCAATAATGAATTTGTATCAGAAGGAAAAGGAAAAGGTGAAGTTTCTTCTTTAGTTTTTAGATAAACTGATGTTTCTCTTTGGTAATTGTTAATGTTTATTTGTTCATTTACAGATTGTACTCCTGGATATAGGTATTGGGTATGGTCTATTTTTCTTTGTTTTATTCCTAAATTATTATCTATATCAGCATAATAATTATAATTTAAAATGGAATTATATGACCAACCATAATTTCTTCTGGTTATACCATTTAAATAAATCTGTAAATATGAATCATATGCTGCAAATAATGCAGATACATTTAAAGGATCTGTAATATCAGCAACTTCTGCACTTGAATCTAGTGCATCTTCTTGTGCCTCTTTACTTAATAATCTATATAGTGCATTTTTCTTTACTTCTGTAAAATGTGCTTTTCCTGCACCAAAAAACACACTTTCTAACTTTACTGTATCTGGTAAAAAAGGTTGACCAAAAGAGGTTTCAGGGGAATTAAATACATGTCTGTATTTACTATCATCTGTATCAAATGCAGATAATCTATCAGGATAGCAATCTACATTTACTGTAAAACTATCTACTTTAGATATAATAACTTTATTGTTATCTGGATTATAAACAACTACCGGTGAAAATCCTACTTTTACATTTACATATTTAGTATCAGATTCATTTACAAATATATCTTTTGTTTCATCAGTAATATAATCTATATATTGAAAATGAACAAATGATGAATTTAGATTAACTTTTCTCTTTACATATAGGGAATATGTATCATAAGAATCAAGAACTGTTACTGTTCCAGAATCAGATGGTGTTAAAACAGGTTTTGTTAATGAACAAATTACTAATGTTTCTCCTGATACATATTCATCACTTTGTTCTTCTGTGGCATCAGAACAAGAAGTATAGGTATATGTACCTGTGTCTGTAGTAACTATTTGATATGTTCTACATTCTGCATTATATGCATTATTCTCTTTTAACAAGAATGGATCTTCCCTTAAGTCATTATAAGGATAGTTGGGAAAATAATAATCCGTACCTTCTCTTGTATATTTACCTACATTTCTTAAAATACCTTTAGCGATAATAGATTTATTTACATCTCTGTTACCTCTTACTATTTTAAATCCTGCAATTTGATCTTTTTGCTCCTGAGATAGGTTAGAATTTTGAATTAAATACTTTATTTGTACAGGGTCTATTTTAATTCCTAATGCATAAATTGCATTATTCTGCATTTGTAAATTAGTATATTTACCATCAGAATCTGTTTCTATTGTAGGATTTTCAAAAATAGGACAAATCTTAACATCTGGCATTTTAAAGTGTCTGATTGGTAAACCTGCTAAATCACCCCATAATTCTTCATTACAAGGATATGTTTCACTAGATTCCCAATATGCAAATTCACCATATTGATATGGTCCTTTATATGCAGATTCTGAGGAGTAATTTGGGTCTGTTCCTGTTACAGAGGCAGTATTATATTGTTTCCAGTAAGGAGAAGCAGATTCATCATTTGTCACATAATCAGGATCTGTTTCAGGTATATTAGGTAAACTGTCTTGTTGACCAATTACCCTACCAGGAATATGAAACTGATCAGTTTCTTTTCCATTAGTTAATAAAAAAACTATACCTAAAGAGTATACTTCATCTCTTAAATACCCTCTTAAATTAGCAGCATTTAATTCATCTGCATAATTTTCATCAGAAGGTATTCTATAAGATTCCCATAATAACTTTATTTTATTTGCAATATGTTGATAATTAATTCTATCTATAGAAGTTAATTGATCCCATATTATAATATCCTGTACGGTAGTTACATCCTGAGCTATTTCATAATAAGGGAACTTTTCAAATATATCATTTATTGATAATTGTATTTGTGTCTGATTTTGACCATTATAAATAATGGTTTTTTCAGTTCCTTCTATAGTGTATATACCTATTAATTCGGCAGAGGTTATATTATTTACTGTTTTTATAACAGCAATATTGAAATATTCAAAATAACCAGTATTATCAATATTTCTAATATTTAGAACTACACTTTTTCCAACAGGATAGTTAAAATCAGGAGTAGTTATTGCAGGATTTGCAATAGGTACTGGATTTGTTATTGAATAATATGAGGTATATGCATCTCCTGATACATTAGAATATTGTACTGCAAATTGTACAGTTCCTGCTGTAAGATTACCCCCACTAACTACATCTTGTACAGTTAATAGTGGTATATTAAAATTAGGTTGTACGTTTAGTTGATTGCAATCTAATTCATCTGTATATTCAGGATTACAATCATCGGATCCTTCTCTTTTCTTATAAGGAATATTGTTTATATCTAAAAACCTTCTTTGATTGTATCCATCTGTCCAATATATTTCAACTGAACAATTAGTTATTTTATGAACTACTTTTAAAATAGGATATTTTTTATTAAAGTTAAGACATGTGGAATTTACAATTGTATGATATATACAATCATTATTTTCCATGTATCCTATTTCAGATTCACCATTATCCCCTACAAGAAAGATAATATGTTTATTTATTTCCTGAATATATCTACCTCCGTGATAAGATAAGCCTTCAGGGTATTCTAAACATAAAACATTTCCTTGTTCGTTTTGATAAGATGTTGAATTTGAATCAAAATTCTCTATATTAGCATTTAAGGCAAACGAAAGTTTACCTTTAGGTATTTGATTAATACTACTATCAAGATCAATACCTGCTTGTGCAGAGTTAATATGATTATTTATATTAGAAGCCATTAATATTGAGTGCCGTTATTTCTCCAGCCGTATCTTAATCTACTATTAGAATTAGGTAATTCATACATTTGAAATCTATTAAGATTTCTCTTAATAGCTCTTTGTTTTTGATAAATATCTTGTTTTTTTATTTCTGTTTCTGCTAAAATATACTTTTCATCAGATTCTTGCTTATAATATTGTAATTTAGCTTGTATTTGATTAAATGTTTCATCTGTAATTTGATGAAATAGAGTTTCAAATACTTTATATTTAATAAAAGATTCTATCCATTCCAGTATTCTATAATTATCAGGAACTAATTGTAATCCTGATTCATCATATGATGTAGTATAAAAAATAAGATACACTACACCTTCTTTAAAATTTACAGTAAACTTATTATCTCTTATATCATAACTATCAGCAGATGAGCTATTTGTATTTGCACAATATAAATCACAATTCTTCTTAGTATTAATGTTACCTGGTTTTAAAAGATAAGATTTTTTATAAGAAAGTGAAATTTCATTATTTGTTTTATATACAGCTTGTATTAATTCTGGCATACAGCCTGTACATTCATCATTAGTACAATCTAAATTTGTACATGCTTTATTTGTAACAACTGGTGATATTTGTATTGTTTCTGTAGAAGAAGCTTGCGAATAAAATGAATTAGGTGTTCTGTATGGAAAACCATTCACAGATGTACACAACCAAGCTTCTCTTACTGCATAAAAATTATCAGGTAACCTAGTTTGATAATCTTTAATCTCAAGATACATATCATAAATATCATATCCTGTTTTACCTAACTTTCTAAGACATTTATCTACATAAGTAGGCCATAACAGAGTATCTACTGCTCCAGAATCAATATAGCTTTTTAACTCATCTTTTACTACTGCAAAAGTTGGTTCTATAGATACAAAATCGTATTGATAATAATATGACATATTAAATTAATTTTTCCATTCGTTATATAAATGTTGATATTTTGGATCAGTTTTTATATAATGTGCTAATAATCTGGAAGTTGCCCTACAAGGTTTAAACATCCAAAGTACTGTATTTTGAAATCTTCCAGTTTTTTTAAACCATTTCCACCAAAATATATAACCATCTGTATGATGATTAAAATTGTATATAATTTTTCCTTTTTCTTGATATTTCTTCCAATCTACAGATAGATTAATATACTCGTTATTTTGACCTGTAAATTTTCTTTTTTTCTTTTTAGAAATTGCAAAATCTCCTATTCCTCCAGGTAGTCTAACTCTATCCCCTGTTTCAAGAAGATATGTCTTAAAACTTTCATTAAATGTATATATAATGTTTCGCCATTGATCCCATGAAATATTCATTTGAGGATGTTTTTCACAGAAATCTTTATATTGAGTTTTACTAGCAGTTCTAAATTCTATAGGTTTTCGCATTAATCTGTTGGTTTTGTATTAGGTGCTTGACCGTCAATATTGTTAGAAGTTTGATCGTTCCTTAAATTAAAATATGTACTTAATAATCTTTTTGATACAATATCAAGTGCTTGTTCAGTTAAATAACCAGGTAGGGGAAATTCCTTATCCAGAGGATTTTTACACAATTCATCAGTTGAATAAGTTTTACCACAATCACAATCAGAATACATTATCTCATTTGGTACATCTTCTTCAAAGAAGGCTACTAACATAATAGCTTTAATAAAAGGATTTGTAACATACAGGTAACCATTATGGATAAAGTAATATTCTTCTTTTTGTATAATAGGTAATTTTAAAAGATTCAAATAACGATTAATTGTTACTTCTTTTAATTTTTTACCTTTACCACCTAAAGCATTAATTGAATAAACTCCCTGTATAGTATATTGGTAATTACCCTCAGAAATACGAGGGATTTTATATTTTGTTCTTGCTATGGTGCATTCTTCAACATAATCACAACACTCTGAAATGGGAACTTCTTGTAGCTCTAAACAGGGTATTGTTGTATATAATGTATCAGTAGAAAATAGTTTTCTAAGATTAACTTCTCTTTTAACTAAAAGATTAGTTACATTTTTAAGTTCAGAAAGAACTACACGATCATTTATTAATCCATCACTGGATAATAAACGATGTAAACTCCTAATGTCTGAAACTAATTTTCTACCTGTTGCCATTTTGATAAATATATTTTTGCTTTATCTAATAATTCTATTTTATCCTTAAAGTACCCAAGTCCTAAATTACAAGAATGACATAAAATACCTCTTATTATACCAGTTTTATGACAATGATCTATGTTTAGATCTTTTTTAAATAACTTCTTATTATCTTCTTGAGACAAATTACAAATATTACATTTATAATTTGACACACTCATTAATAAGTCTAGTTGTTCCTGAGTAATTTTATAAGGTCTGATTCTATTTTTCTTTTTTAGTTCAGGATTATTTCTGAATCTTTCTCTATTTCTCTTGTTATATTCTTCTTTGTTCTTTAAATGATGTTTTTGGCTATATTGTTTTATTTTTTCAATATTTTCATCATAATATATTTTTGCAGTTATTGATGTACAATTTTTACATATTGATTTCAAGCCATCTGAAGAATGTGAATTTTTGTAAAATTCTTCATTTTTTTTATTTAATTCACACTTATTACATTTCTTCATATACGACTTTCAAATTCTGCGATTTTTCCTTTCTCAGGATGGTAAACAAAAACTATTCCAGCTCGGACTGAGTTCACAAAATTCATATCAATATGCCACCTATCATCTCCTGATAACGAGGGTAATTGTTGTATTCTTACTCCTTTTACATCTTTTGCCATGTAATGATGCTTATCACCTGTATGAATTTCACGATATTTAGCATTGCCAAATTGTTGAGAAAATTCTGGAACTGTAGCAAATAATAAAGGTAAATCTTCTAATTTACAAGAATTACCATGATGGTAACCTATAAATGTATTTCCTAATACTACTGCTTTTGTAGTAGAATGATGTCTTTGAAATTTAATTTTATTATAATCTTTGAAAAATACCTCAAGTGCATGAGTTACATAAAATCCTTTTGTTCTATCATGATTACCTTGCACAAGAACTACTTCTATTTCTTCAGCTTGCGTAACTAGAAAATTTAAAGTATTAGCTAAAATATCAAATCCTTTTTCATATTCTTCATCATACCAAGCTGTTACATCTTGAGGTGTACCATTGGTTGTTGTATTCTGATAATTATCAGAGTGAAAGAAGTCGTTACTTATTGGAAATACTAGTTTTCTAATATTATACAAAGATTTAACATTATTCACTAGTTCGGATACAGTATTGTAATAATCAAAAGATTTACTTTCTAATGTATCCCCTTGTACAGTTTTTTTAGCTAAATGGAAATCTGAAAGGTTTAATTCTATATCTACTTTTTCTTTTCCAGGATAAATAAAATCTATCGCTACTTCAGGAAGTTCAGCAGATATTTGCCATTTACTAAGAAATTTAGTAAAATCTTCTACAGTGTAATCTTGTGGTTTTTTAAGAGAGGCTAAAACAGAAGAAGTGAATTTACCATTAGGTCTTAATTTTGACCAGTAGTTTGAAATCTTATATTTAGATAAGTCAATTTTATGTAATTTTGCAAGTTGTTCAATAGATTGAGGTTCGTATGTTATCTCAACCGTTGATTCTATTGTACCTTTTTCTACATTTACTTTTTTGGTTTCTTCTCCAGGAAAGCATTCCTTGCAATAATCTTGTGCTGGTTCTTTTTTTAATTCTTTAAGTAGTTCTCCTACCTCCTCTTCTGAAATATTTAGTCTTTCTGCATAGAATTTCTTACTTTTCTTAAAATGTAACAATTCTTGAAGTTTTGTTGATAAATCCTCGTTTTTCTGCATTATAAAATATTTTAGTGTAAAAATCAAGCAAATATACTACAAGTTTTTGTAAAAACCAAAATAAATTAACAAAAAAAATTAGATGAATTAACTAATTTAGTTAGAAATAAAAAAAGCAGCTTTTTAGGCTGCTTATAAATCTGTGTAAAACCATAAAGCACAGATTTTAAATTATTCACAATCACTTAATATTGAGCACAATTGGGTTTTTAATTCTGGATTTTCTTCTAAAACCAGAAGAATTGCTTCTAGAATAGCAGTAGGATTTACTAAAGTATCTATTTTTTGTAGTGATGTTGTTACTGTATCTTCAGTTTTTATACCTGAATAAGGTAAATTTGGCCCAGAATAATACACATCTTCACTTCTTAAAGGGAGAGAATATACATAACTGTTATTTTTAGAAGAAGATGAAGTACAACCTTTTGGGTAAGTAGTGTATACTATTACGTCATTTCCTTCGTAACAAGGAGAACCTGGAAGACATTTTCCCATATTTTGTTGTTTTTAAGAAGGTATGTGAATAATGAAATATGTTGCTAAAGAAGGTTGTTTATTATCATGAGCTTCTCCAGAACCTGTATTTTGAATAGATATACCAGTAGCTTTAGCTCCTGATATACCTAATGTTGCTGTGCTTCCTGAATTGGATAGGGTATATTGATCATCTGTGGATACATCACCCATAACAGCCATAGTTTGACCTACAGATAAGGTACTTGATCCTGCACCGGATGCAGCTAATGCATGGTTGTGTGTAGGATCTGTAACTCCATGTGAGTGAATTGGTATTTGAGGAATTGTTAAAGTTACACTGTTTGCTCCAGCTAAATCACCTAATGCATAATTAGGATTAAAAGTAGGATTGGATGCAGGGTTTACAACAGGAGATAAACTACCTCCAGGTACTCCAGATACTGCTCCTACTACTGCTCTACCTCTTAAATCAGGTGTATTATTTTCACCATTACATAAGTATATTTGTTCCCATTGTCCTAATCCTGCTCCTGTACTATCAAAATTTGATAATGAGCCATAATAAGGAAGAATAGAATAAGGAACCATTCTTGAATAATACCTATTTCCAATAGGATTAGCTGCTATATATGCAGCAATATATGAATTTATTTCAGAGATAGCTACATAATTTGTTTCTACATCTAAAGCTAACGCTGTTAATGATGTATTTATAGTACATAATTTTGTAATTATTGCTTGTACAATAGCATGAGTTCCTGAACTTGAAGTTACTTCAGTTAAGCATTCTATTGTATAATTTGCTTCTATTGTATCAATTCTTGCATTTTCTGCATCTATTGCTTCCTGCAATGAACAAGCAGCTTGCACTAAAGCTTTAAATAAATCAAGTGCAGTTATTGTACTACAAGTAGGTAAATACTGAGATACTACTTCACAATATAATTCTTCATCTATTTCTATTTTAATACCAGAACCATTTACAGTTGAGGTTAAAAAAGTAATAAGAGCTTGCTCCACATATGATAAAGAATCTCCTTTCCTTATATCAAGTAAAGGTACATCTACACCTGTATATTGTACACATTTATCAGAAACTATATCAGTACAACCTGTATAACAATTTGAACACGCCATTTTTGATTTATTTATTAATTAGAAGTTTTACTTTTGATGCTATTTGATCTACAGAATAACAACTTGCATAATCAGCATTACATGATTTAAATTGAAGAATTCTTTTATAATGAAGTAAATCACTAAATAAAGAATCGCTTATTTTATTATTAAGTGCAAAAACAATGTTCCCGTATTGTTTTTTAGCCAATTCTGTAAGTTTACAATCTATATTATTTAATAATACAGGTATTGTTGTACAATCTACGCAATTGGTTAATCTATAACTTATCATTATTTTTGTAAAGATTTAGAATAACATGAAGGACACATTCCTTTTTTTAATTGACAAGAACATGAAGCAGGAGCTTTACATACAGAACATTGTGCCATATTATGTAAAATTTGTTATATAATTGTTTCCTGAACATCCACAACCTCCTTTTATAAAGGACGTTAACTGTCTATTTGCTTGTAAATAAAGCTTATTTGCTACATCTATTGCACAATTATTAGCTGCTGCAATAGCACCTTGTATCATATAGTATATAGAATCTAATTCAACTTTAGATTGTTTTTTAATTGCCGTATCACATTCCATCATATCTAACTTCATAAAAGCTTCATCAAACCTTTGTTGAAGTTGATCTACCCTATATATAGTCTTAGTTACATAATTTTCATATGCTGGAGTTATAGAATAAGTCATAGTATAAGCTCCATCAGGGATTGGTAATAAATCTTGTCCTACCTCAGTTAATCCGAATGAACCAGAATTAAATACATTAAAGTCATTAGGTTCAAATACTAATGATGATATTCCAAATCCAGGAACAGTTATCTCTATTGTAGGTGATTGTATTACTAAATCATCAGGATATGTAGATATATCTGCTATACCTAATGTTTTGGTATTATAAGTAGGAATTACAAGTATATCTAATTTCAGATCTGCCATAAAGATGATTTTAAACAAAAAAACGGGAAGAGAAGCTAAAACTTCATCTTCCCGTGTTGATTGAAGGAAAACCTTAATTAATATTAAGGAGTAGTTGTTGTAGTAGTTGTAGGTGCAGCAGTAGTAGTTGTTGTAGTTAAACAAGCATTGTCAGCAGCAACAGCACCTAAAGCAGCCTCAAGAAGAGTTTCAATAGCAGCAGTCAGTGCTGTAGGTACAGCAATAATTACTGTTGAATCTTGATTAAGATTGGCTGCCCAATTATTTGCAGATTTATCATAATCATTGAAACGGATATATAAAGTATCATAAGTTGTACCATCAGTTACCCAAGATTCAAAGTTTTGGTTATAACCAACTTGTCTGTGTAAATGCTTCAAATAAGCAGCTTGATAGCTATAGTAGTTCTTTTCAAGTTGTTGAATTTCAACAGAAGTACCTGTTGCATAGTTAGATTCTTGAGTTACAGTAGCAGTTGCTACGATATCGCAAGCGTCATATACAATAAAGTCAGCAGTTGTTGCAGGACCAGCATATACGAAAGTAGAGAACCATAATCTGTCATATTCGTGAGGGAAGGCAGCTACATCACATGGTTGACCATATGCTGTTAGGGCTTTTCCATGAATACGAAGAATTGAAGATTCACCTGAACCAACACGTTCGAATACAAAGAAATTATTAAAACTAATGTTATCAGGGTTTGTTCCTGGAGCTTGTTCTTCAAGTTTTTCAATTAAACTGTCAACAAGTGCTTCTGCATCAACATCTTCACAAGTATCACCTCCACATTCACAACAAGGTGCTTGAACAGTCACTGAACGAGTGAATCCATTGAAATAAAGAGTGTCAATATAAGATGAGTGAGCACGTAGAGTTAAAGTCAAAGTGTCTCCACATTTTACAGAAAATCCTGAAACATCAGTGATCTGATTAATAGGTGTTGGACAACCTGCTACTTTACGCCAGTCTGTAACATTTCTTCCCATACCTCCTGTGTTAGAGATACCAGAAATTTTATCAGATCTCTTACTTCCTTGAAGATAAGAATTATCTCTACCTTGTGCAATGTAGAAATAAGGACGAGCAGCAATGTTACCCGATGTGGCTACAGCATAAGTGTCAAGAAAAACACCAAATTGTCCTGCTGTCAAATTTTGTGTACTACCTGTGCTTGGTAATGTATTACCAACTGGTACTACGAATAGAGTGGTTAATGAAAAATCCATCTTTTTTTATTTAAATTAAATTGTTTTGTTTGTTTTATTCTCCTTCTTTCAATCTTAATGCAGAAGTTTCTACGGCAGCTATGTTTTCTATATACCCTGCTAAATCTTGAACTGTTAAATCAACTAGTTCATTTTCAAGATATTCTGGAAGCTCACAATCTTGATTTTTAGAGGATTCCTCTTTAAGATTAACATAACCTTCTTTATCTATGTATTCAGGATATCTTAAATAAGATATATAAATGAAAGTAGGTGTAAAAGTTCCGTCTGTGTAAATTGCTATTTCATTTGAAGAAATAGTATTGAATGTTTCCTGATATTCAAATGAAGGCTTATAATGTGTATTATTTAGCAATATTTGAGTATCTGCATGTTTAGTTAAATCAGGATTAACCTGAATTAATCTATCTTTACATTCTCCTTTATTTGCCAGAATATATGAGTCCACATAGAACATATATTCAGGATCAAGTTCTGTGATATCAGCAATCCATTGATTTAACTTTTTATCTTTTTCAGATAATTGTAATTTGTGATCACTGTATTCTTCGATCAAAGATTGTAAATCTTCATATCTTTTTTTAGAAGAATCAAATCCAGGTTCATCTAAACCTGTTAATTTTTGTTTAATCAGCTTTAATTGAGCTTCATTTAAAGCTAATATTTTATCTTCTAAGGGTATTTGTTGATGAACATTAGATGATAGTTTATTTAGCTTTTGATCTATTTTATATAATAAACTATCTACTAGGATCATGCTATTGCGAATTTCTTAGTTTTCAATTTTTGTTCTAAGGCAATTAGGTCTTCTTGATTATCATCATCCATTAGATGTTTTACCAAATCATCTTCACTATCTGCTACTTTATATTCTCCTTCAAATACTTTACCTCCTTGTTTCAATCTATAAATTGAATGAGTTATAGCCGATTTTACTAAATCTTTAGTATTTAAAAGGTTATCTGCCATTTGTGAATACTGAAGAAATATTTTAACAGGGCTTAAACTCTTATGTTTACCTGATTTAAATTCACTTTGTTTTAAAACATTATCAATTAAATTGTATACTTGTTCTTCGGTAGTATCTTCTGTTACAGGTAAATCAAGTTGTCTTGCAACTTTCTTACGTTTAGAAGGAGTCATTTGTTCGAAAATCAAAATAGCTTTATTAATTAATTGTTTTTTATTAAAGTTAATTTTAGTTTCTATTTCTTCATCAACTACATACCATTGGGTGTCAGCAGGATATTCCCCTCTTTCCCATGCTTGATAAGATGATGCAATTGTAGGATGTACTCTCAACCATGCAAATGTTAACTCCATCCAAGGATTACTAAAATCGAACAGATTATCACCATCCATTAATTTTGCAGGTTTTACGTGAGTTGTATCATTTTCCCCTTGTAATAACTTGGAATTCCAAAAACTAGAATTAGGTGATAAATCTACTCTTAAAGCCTCTTCAAGTTTAACTTTGAGTTTAGTAACCCTTTCAATTTCGAGTTGTTTTTCAGTAGGATCTTGTATTCTACTAATATATACCGCATTTGGATCAAGTCCTGTACGATATTTGTTATCAATCTCTTTATAAGGATATTTATAAACTCCTGTTCCAGGAATTCTAGTCATACCTTTTGAAAGTAGACTATTATCCATACTCTGAATTCGAGAATTAGGTTCTCTTTTAATAGTGGAAATTTTTCCAAACTTTGCCATAGATGTAGTTAATTTTTAGGTTTTTAAGAGCTTACAGATGGACTTGAACCACCAGCGTTCAGTTTACAAAACTGACATTCTACATTATAATTATGTAAGCTTGTGAAATTTCCCCTTAACACTCAGCATTGTTAAGGGGATTTTTCGGAGGGATTATATTTGAGGAATTTCCTCTATTAATACAGTACGAGATAAATCTTCGATGAATACATCACAACGATCTTCCATCCATAGGGTATAACCTGGGAATTTACTTGCAGAAGACATACCTTGTGAACGAGCAAAACCTAAGTGGTGCATACGTCCATCAATGTATCCCCAAGTCATAGAAGGACGATCCTTCATACGAACTTCACGGATATTGTTCAACAATGAGCCATCAGATTGAGGACTTACATCAAACACCATAAATACAGGTGTAGATTTCTTATTTTGACCAAATTCAAGATTAGATTGAGGAAGATCAAGTTCTTTCAAGTGAACAAGTTCAATACGACCAGTTTCACGGCTATACAATGAGTTGAAAGCAAAGCCGTAAGTCAAGTTATTTTGAGCAGAAGATGCAGAAACATCACCTGATACAGCACCGTCAATTTTAGTGAAGAATGTCAAACCAGAGTTTAGAGCATCATCTTTTAAAGCTTGTTGAAATACATCAAAACCAGCTTCATTCGTATACATTTTAACTCTACGATCTTTAACATCTACACGTCTGTAGAACAAGTCACCAAATACTCCACGAAGTAAGTTTGCAGAGAATTCTCCACGATTATATTGTACAAGGTTACCATTATTACGCATTCTGTGGTAAATACCAGCAGATACACGTTTTACTTCTTGCTTAGAACCATCAGTTTTAACTGAACCTGGCACAGACCAGATCATACGTTTAACTTTAAGTTCCAACATAGCTTTACGCATCCAGAACTCAATAAATGGTTCCCACTTAACATCATTTACTTGTGTAGGAAGTTGATTTCTACGTTGAGGTAAATATACAAGGATTTCCTGATCTTGAGCACGAACATTTAAACGTGCATCTTGTGCCCATGAAGTAATAGTATGTTCAAAACCATAAGCTGAACCAAGAGATTCAAACATTTGGATTTTTTCACCTAAACGAGGAAGACCTAATAGATCTTGATCAAATTCACCAAGAGAACCATCAATTAATTCAAGTTCAACGCCTCTTTTAAGATAAGTAGAAGAAATAAAATCTACTGTAGGGTTCTGGCTAACCAAAGTAACAGTATACAAATAACCGTTATTCCAGTTTACAGGATCTTTTGTAACAAACAAACGAGGACCATATTGACGGCTACCTACAGAGAAAATTGAGTTTTTAGAAAACTCCTGACTATCAATCACAATTTGGAATTCTTGTCCATCAATACCAGGTTGACTTAGACCAGCAGTAGATGAAGGAATGTCAATAATTTTAGGAAATTTATAAGGAACTTGTACCTCCCATTTCCAAGCATCAGTATTACCATCAATGTAATAAGGCTTGCTTTTATTGATCATATCCAAAAAGTCATTGCTATACAATGAACTTTGGGTATAAATGCTGATAATTTTCTTATCATAGTCAGCAGGTTCTGTAGAGTGGAAACTCGACAAGTGATTCATGTCAGTAAGTTTTCCTACTGCACGTTTATCCATTGATGCTAACCTTGCATAGGTAAACCCTGTTAGTCCGGGAATTGTTTGAATTGCCATGTTTTAAGCTATTTTAAAATTTTGTTTTGTTTTGTTTTTATTCTCCTTTAACAAACCAAGAGCTTGTTTCAAGCTCTTTTTTAGTAGAATTTGATTTCTTTTGTCTAGCTAATTCATTGAATAAACCTTCGGATTTCTTTGAAATTCCTGATTTTTGAATAGTTGAAAGAGTTGGATCTTTTTCTATCAATTTCAGAAGTAAAGCTAATTTAACTTTTTTTGCATGATTTTCTGGACGTTTCAAATCCAGAATAGCTTTATCAAATTCTGTAAGTTTTTCTCCTGAGTTTGTTTTATATTTATCTGTCAAGAGATAATCTTGAATATCACTAACTAGTTTAGGATTTAAAGGAATTCCGTCAAATTCTTTTGTTTTTAGTTTTTCTTGAAGTACAGTTTGTACATTTTCAACATATTGCTGTTTTAAAAGAGCTTTTTGTTGTAATTCTTGTTGTTTTTGAGTTTCAAGCTGTTGAAGCTTTTGAGCCTCCTTTTTAACAAGTACTTTATGATATCTTTCTGCTACTTTTTCAAGATCACCGTAATTTTTAAGGCGTTCTATTTCAGTTTCTAAATCTTCTTGTTCAAATCCTTGTTCAAGGAGACCTTGTTTAATTATTTTTACCTGAGAAGCTTCATCAGATAATTTCATATCTGCAAAGTTCTGAATATTATTATATGATTCGAAGTATTCTTTTGGATCAACTCCTTTTACAAATATTGATTGAAAAGCATGTTGATAATCTTCTCCAAATTGACCTATGAAATCTTCAATTCGCTGGTTAGCTTGTTTGTTTATTTCATATTTAGATCTCTCTAAAAATTCTTCAGCAGTAGTTATTTTAAGTTCAGGGTCACCTTCTTCTTGAGTAAATACTCCTAAATCTAGGAAATCTTTAGCTAAGGCACTAAATTGAGAATCTTCAGTTTTTTCTTTAGTTTCTGCTTTTTTAGGCTTTTCTTTAGATTTCTCTTTTTCCTTTGATTGAATATCTTCTTCTTCATCTTCTTCCTCTTCTTCTTCATCTTCTTCCTCTAATAAAGAATTAAGAGCCTCAACAGGATTTACAGTCTCCTCTTTTTTAGGAGGTGTAACTTTAGTTTCTTCTTTCTTTTTTTTAGACTCATCTTCCAGTTTGGTAACATCTTCTGGCGAAGAGGTTGCTGTTTCTGGTTCAAGAAGATTGTTAAGAATTTCAGTACCCTTTGTTTCAATAGTACTATCAATACCGAAACTTGGAGTAAAATCCATGTTTGTCATATAATAATGTAGTTATTTGTTGGTTTTTCTATAATTCTAATACAAAAATATAATATAAATAATTAGAAACAAAGAAAAAAATGAATTTTCCAAGCTTTTTCAACTTTAATAT